>VOFF01000022.1_pt1 | contig 162017 bp, 232 predicted proteins | sample 5384061 | NCBI WGS metagenome assembly VOFF01 (sample SAMN12384725, study PRJNA508395) | human gut metagenome | isolation source: healthy gut E | host: Homo sapiens | reverse complement strand
AAGGAGCCGCTGGCTAATTTCGTTTACATCCGTGCGGATGCAAGGGGGCGACTGGAAGATGGATTCCCTTTGTGGAAGCGACCATTAGCGAGATCCGGGGAGAAGGTGGGGGGACGGCAAAGTGCTCTGCGCTCTCTCTGGCGGCGTAGATTCTTCTGTTGCGGCGGTGCTTCACCAATGTCAAAAGGCCGTCGGCAAGCAATTGACCTGCGTATTCGTGGATCACGGCCTGCTGCGCAAAGACGAGGGCGACGAGGTAGAAGCGGTGTTCGGACCTGCCGGTTCCTATGACCTGAACTTCATCCGTGTCAACGCCCAGCAGCGCTTTTTACCATAAGCTGGCCGGAGTGACAGAACCGGAGGCAAAGAGGAAAATTATCGGTGAGGAGTTTATTCGGGTTTTTGAAGAGGAAGCTAAGAAGATTGGCGCCGTGGACTACCTGGTGCAGGGCACAATTTATCCGGACGTGATTGAGAGCGGCCTGGGCAGAATCCTCTGTCATCAAGTCTCACCACAACGTGGGCGGACTTCCTGATTATGTAGATTTCAAAGAAATCATCGAACCGCTGCGCATGCTGTTTAAGGACGAAGTGCGTCAGGCTGGTCTGGAACTTGGAATTCCAGAGTATCTAGTGTTCCGGCAGCCATTCCCTGGTCCCGGTCTTGGAGTGCGTATTATCGGTGAAGTGACAGCAGAGAAGGTGAAAAATCGTTCAGGATGCAGATGCAATCTACCGGGAAGAAATCGCTGCTGCCGGACTGGACAGAGAAATCAACCAGTATTTTGCAGCGCTGACCAACATGCAGTCTGTTGGTGTCATGGGGGACTTCAGAACCTATGACTATGCTGTAGCGCTGAGGGCAGTGACGACTTCCGATTTTATGACCGCAGAAGCAGCAAAACTTCCGTGGGAGGTGCTGGAGAAAATCGCCAGCAGAATCGGCAACGAAGTGGATCACGTCAACAGAGTGTTCTATGACTTGACCGGAAAACCGCCGGGAACCATAGAGTTTGAATAGATAAAATAATAAAGTGAAAACCACAAACCCCTTGCTCTTTCAAGATGTTTGTGGTTTTGTTTTAGTTGACGTTTCTAAGACTATGGGATAAAACGGTGTTCAGCAGGTGAATCCACCCGTCTGGCAGGGGAAACTCTCAGGAAACCCAAGCTGAGACATATGAGTGAAGATGGAATTGGCGTTGGACAAGGGCATATTTAGCGATGACGTATTGTCCGGGAGCTGACCGGAATGCTGAAATCTACATTGAGTTCGTCCATAAAGCCATTAATGACGTCGTTTGTTTCATACAGCCCTGCGCTTCGTGTGGACAGATGCTGGATATCTTCACTGTAATTTAAAACAATGATTGTATAGGAGTCTTCCTGCTCCAAATCGTTTTTATCACATAATAATACTTTCCCCAATAAAGCAAAGTGCCCTTGATATTCTGAAGCAAGCGGTATGCATAAAAAAGCTGGCTTGGGAACCAGGGCCGAAGTCAGACAGCCAGGACAGCCTTTGAGGATTTTCAATGACGCTCCTTGATCGCGCAGCCGGCAATGGAGGTTATTCTCTTTTGATGCAAAATAGGTTTGAAAGATCTGTATCGCAGCAGCGATTGAATCGTATCCCGAAGAAGAACTGCCGCAGCCGCTATTTTCAAAATAGGTTGAAACATCATACCCTGAGAATGTCAGTCTGTTGGAAATCAAAGCCGTAGTGGTTTCGCTGTCACCCTGGCGAACCGAGAGTACGACTTTTGAGGCATTTAGTTCGTACAGCATGTTGAACAGCCTTTCGCCCATGACGCTGTAATCCTCGTGGGTGATTACAATTTCCAGTGAAGGGTGTATTTTCATAATCGAGTCAACCTCCGGAAGTACCTCGACATTCAGGTGGAGTCGGTTGATGACAGAGGAACTGTTTTCTTGGTCGCTGACAGCTGACAGGCATCGCCGTATGCAGCTGACAGCTTGATTTTCAGACAAACCCTTAAACCTTGCAGGCCTTGTAGGGCTTAGAATGTGCGATGAGAACTGCTTTCGGTGCTCTTCAGGTGTATGTCCAAACCACTTGATAAAAAAAACTTTTCGTAGTAGGATGTGGTAGAAAATCCTACATCTCTTGCCACGACACTTACTTTTCGGTCGGTCTGCAAAAGGAGTATTTCTGACATCTCAACCCTTGCAAAAGCAGAGAAACTCTTGAAAACTGATGCCCATATAGTCTCGTATGAGATGTGAAAGATAGAATGTGCTCAGGTGTTCCATTTTGGCCAGGTCATTGAGAGTAATCCTGTCCGCATGGTTTTCGTACACATAATTTATGATACGGCTGATGCGTTCAACGATAACAGGATTGTCGTTTTTAAAATGAATGACAACCTGGCCTTCAAAAAAGAACGAACAAATTGAAATACTGGTTGAGGTATTTGATGACTTCAATCATTTGATAGATACAGGTTCTTTTTATAATTAAAATTTCTTCTTGAATAGTCCAGCAAAATGTGCAGCAGCATTTTACGGAGCGTATCCAGCTTAGGGTGCTTATCATTATTCACATATGTCATGAAACAAGCCTTATTCAGAGTCGGAAAATACTGTGTAAAAAGCGGTTGCTGACCTGTATGATTGCCACGACATTTTCTTTATCTGTGGCAGTCAGACCGTGAACTTCATGCCCATTGTTAGTAAAAATATCTCCTTCTTTTTAAAAAGATAGTTAGAACATACGTCTTTCGCACGAATTTCTCCTTTCAGAACATAGACGAACTCGACATCTTGATGATAATGAAAAGGATATTCTGTAACTTTTGCAATTCTTATGTTTATTGGAAAATCATCAAGATATGTGGTTTTTTCAAATAGCAAGTCAAACACCTCCTTAGAAATACATTATATACCAGACCAGAAAAGGGAGAAAAAGCTTTTCCTCGTTTTTTTTTTTACAAAGTAATCAAGGTTTACAGCAAACTAATATCGAGTGTTTTAGTGAAGCAGAATGTAACCGAAAAAAGCCTTTTGCTCGGTAAAGAACAGGATAATTTTGTGATTTCTTTGATTTAGACAGATATGTGGCCGTAAATTATGAGAATCTTCCAATCATTTTACGGCGCAGCATTGCGTTATTTATTTAAATTATAGCCTTTTCCTTGCAACAACACAATTGGAAATATCAGCAAGGCAATTCTTGTCTTCCAATCTAACATATTATATGATGAAAGAAGTTGAAATAACGGAAGGAGTACAATATGTTAACACCGAGAGTGAAGCGAATGAAGGAAAAGTATTTTGATACCATTCCACAAATCACGGCAGAGAGACTGGTATTAGCAACTGAAGCATATCAGAAGTTTGCCGGCGATGCGGTCCCTATTTTTAGAGCCAAGGTCGTTGACTACATCATGGAGAACATGACCACACTGATTCTGGATGATGAGCTGATTGTAGGAACAGCAACCAATGCATATAGAGGCGCCAGCCTGCACCCGGAATTCCAGTCAAGTTCATGGTATATCAGTGATATTGATGAATTCGGAACAAGAAAAAAGGACCCGTATTATATTTCTCAGGAAGATAAGGTGACGATTCTGGAGACCCTAAAATACTGGGAAGGAAAGTCAATGGAAGACCTGTCACAGACAGCGATGCCTGCCAAAATTCGCGAGCTTGAAAAGGATGACATCATTTGCGTAGGTCTTGAAAATGGTGTTTCAGGTGAAACGACATGTGACCACGAAAAGATTCTGACAATAGGGCTGAGGGGATACATCGAAGAGTGTCAGAGAAATATCGACAGCACTTTGCCGCAGACCATGGAAGAACAGGCTAAGGTGGATTTCTGGAAGGCATGCATCATTCAGTGCCAAGGACTGATCACTTATGCGCACAGAATGGCGGACGAAGCCGAAAGGAAAGCTTCTGCCTGCACCGATGAGAAAAGAAGACAGGAGCTTCTGACGATTGCGGAAAACTGCAGAATCGTTCCGGAGCAGCCGCCACAGACCTTCCAGCAAGCCCTGCAGGCAGTTTGGTTTGTACACGTTTATTTCTATATAGAAGTATGTACGACTGCATGTGGATTCGGCAGATTTGACCAGTATATGTGGGAGTTTTATAAAAAAGGACGTAATTGACGAGAAGAACATCACACGGGAAGAGGCTCTGGAAATGTTGGAATGTCTCTATCTCAAAACCTGCGAAGTCTACGAAGTGAGAGACAGTTGGTATGCGACCGCATTTGCAGGATATCCGATGTGGCAGATTTTAGTCGTCGGCGGACAGACACCAGACGGCAAAGATGCCTGCAACGATCTTTCATACCTTTGTTTAGAAGCGGCAGATGAGCTTCAGGTCAAACAGCCTGTCATGGCACTAAGAGTCTGGGAAGAAACGCCAGAGGATCTAATTCAGTTTGGCTGCCGAATGATTCAGGAGGGGACAGGCAAATCCAGGTTTCTTCAATGACGACACTGCAATCAAGATTTCTCTTGGCAAAGGAAGAGGAAGTACCATAGAAGAAGCAAGAGACTGGACGATTGTGGGCTGCATCCAGCCAGGACCTGGCGGCGGAGGAACAGACGGTTCGCCTGATGCCGGTTACGTGAACATGGGCAAGATGATTGAATTCGTTCTGCACAATGGCGTTGATCCCGCCACAGGCAAACTGGCGGGGCTTGAAACAGGCGATCCTAGAGAGTTCAAGAATATAGAGGAATTTAAGGATGCGCTCAAGAAACAGATTCTGCATCATTACGATCTGATTAGAACAGGTTATAACCTGATGCAGAGCATCCATATGAACAGATATCCTGTAATTTTCGCGTCCATGGTAACGAAGGGCTGCGTAGAAAGCGGAAAATCCGTGCAGCACGGTGGAGCAAAGTATTCGACTGCTGGTCTTTATGTCACTGGACCTGCAAATCTGGCTGACTCCATTGCAGCAGTGGAAAAGTGCGTATTCGAAGATAAGGATTTGACAATGGATGAGCTGATTAAGGCCTGCGACTCCAACTTCGAAGGACAGGAAAGGCTTCGCCAGCTTCTGCTGAACAAGCCGGAGAAATATGGCAATAATCAGCAGCACGTCGACGGTATCTACAAGGAAATGATGGACTATATTGCAGATCACGTTCAGAAGTGGAACGACGCCAGAGGCGGTTATTATGCATTTGGCATCGATTCCCAGACAATGAACATTCCTCACGGTCAGGTAACAGGAGCGCTTCCTGATGGGAGACTTGCAGGGGAACCCCTTTGCGATGCTTCCTCACCGATGATGGGCAGAGATATAAACGGTCCGACAGCGACAGTAAAATCCGTTGCCAGCATGGTAGACGAAGCATTACATGAGGGCGCTCTGTACAACCTGCGTTTTGATCCAAAGGGCGTCCAAGGAGAAAACGGCCTGAACATTATTGAAGGCGTGATCAAAACCCTATTTTGAAGACGGAGGCCAGCATATACAGATCAACGTAGTCGATAATGAAACTTTGAAGAAAGCCCAGGAAAAGCCGGAGAACTACAAAGGACTGATGGTTCGTGTAGCAGGCTATATGGCATACTTTACAGAACTTGATAAAAAGCGCACAGGATGCGATTATCTACAGAACTGCGCACTTATCGCAGAATTAGGATAGCGGGGAGGATGTTTTAATGAAGAATGCCCCTGAAAGCGTTCTTGTGGGAAGCCTTCAGAAGTTCTCTGTAGAAGACGGGCCTGGAATCAGAACTACGGTCTTCATGAAAGGTTGTCCCTCCGCTGTAAATGGTGCCACAATCCGGAACTGATTGACTCACAGCAGCAGCTGATTCAGTCACCAAACAATTGTATCGGATGCGGATACTGTGTCGAGATATGCCCGCAGGGGGCAGTGACCATGAGCCCGCAAGAGGGCGTTGTAATCGACAGGAACAAATGCGATGTGTGTCTTGTGTGTGCAGACGGATGCTATGCAAAGGCTTTAAGACCTGTGGCAAAGTGGATGACCATAGATGAAATACTCTGCGTAGCGGAGCAGGATAAAGGTTTTTATGATAACACAGGCGGCGGTATTACAGTCAGCGGAGGAGAAATCCTCCTGCACGCCGAATTTGTAAGCAGGCTCATCGATGAAGCGGGCAGGCGAGGCATTAACGTGTGCATAGATACATGTGGTTTTGGAAATGCACAGGCGCTCATGGAGATGGCCCTCAAGGAAAACGTCACGGACATTCTTTACGATATGAAGTCCATTGACGAGGCCGTACACAGAACATACACCGGCGTCAGCAATCAGCTGATTCTTGATAACCTGAGAATGCTGGCGGCAGATGGGAGAACTGTGGATAAGCTGACCATGAGAATGCCCCTCATGAAAGGGGTAAATGACACTGACGACATCATAACGCGCACAGGTGAATTTTACAAAGAAATAGGCGTAAGGCAGAGTGAACCTGCTTCCATACCACAATCTTGGAATCAGTAAGAAAAGAAATGTGGGCGGCACGCAGAAGAATTTGAACAGCCAACAGAAGAGCGTTTAACAGAAATAGAAATTTATTTTAAAAATGAAATAAATTTAAAGGTGGAAATTTTGGGTAGAGTATAAAAAAATTATTTATTGCTAGTTTAATAGGAAGGAAACACTATGGACGGAACTAATTTAGGAATCATCACCTTAATTCCAGCAATCAGCTTCTTAGTATTCGCGCTGGTAACTAAGAAGTGTATTCTAAGTATCATGTTATCTGGTATACTTGGATACATATTTTACTACAAGGCAGCGTTTTTCATGCCAATGATGGATGCATTACAATCAGCAGCATGCGATGCAGACAACAACTATATCGTAATTATTTGTTTGTTATTTGATGTTTTGTACAGCTGCTCAGACAGTCACAAGGCGCCGTAGCAGTAGGCAACTTGGCTAGGAAATATGTCAAGTCAGAAAAACAAGTACTATTTTTGACCTGGTTATGCGGTATTATCATCTTCATCGATGACTATCTCAGCATTCTGGTTACTGCAAACTGTGTAATGACTCTTTTCAGACGAACATAAAACGCCGAGAGAAATGCTCTGCTACATCATCAATACAACCTCGGCGCCAGTTTGCTTTGATCATACCGATTTCCGCATGGGTCGTATTCTTCTCTGGCGTCTTTGAACAGCAGAAAGAGCTGCAGTGGTTGGCGACAGTGCAATGAGTATTTACTATCATATCATGCCATATTTCTTCTATCCATTCCTATGTGTCATCTTCGTACTCCTGGTGATTTGGGGAGTCGTGCCAAAGATGGGCGGCATTAAGAAAGCATATCAGAGAGTTGCAGAAACAGGACAGCTTTGGCCGGCATCCAGCAACATGCAGAACCAGGGCGACGAACTGGGTGAAGTCATGGGTGCGATTAGTGACGATAGTGCAAAAGAAGAAAAAAAGAGGTAACGCCGCATCTTTGGGCATTTGTTGTACCGATGGCGGTGGTCATCATCGTAACCTTGTGGTTAGATGATATTCTTTACGGCGTAAGCTGCGGCATCTTCGCCTGCTTCCTCCTGTTCGTTCCAACAAGAATGATGAGCCTGGGAAAATTCTGTGACGCCTGCTACAAAGGTCTTGAGGATATGTTGTTTTTATAGCAGTGGTACTGGTTACTTCATTATTCTACAGAGAGTCCATCGGTCTCATCGGGTTACCTGATTACCTGATCGATGTTGCAGGCCCATATATGAGTGCAGAATGGCTTCCGGCAATTGCATTCATCCTCATCGGCTTGGTTTGCTTTGCAACGGGTAATATCTGGAGTGTACCGGCAGTATGTACCCCGATTATTCTGCCCCTAGCCGCTTCAAAGTGGCGCCAGCATTCCGCTGACGCTGGGAGCAATTATTTCAGCGGCGTGCTTTGGTGCACAGGCCTGCTTCTATTCAGACGTAACGCTGCTGTCGGCTTCAGCTTGCCGAATCAATAATGTAGATTATGCAGTTGCACAACTGCCGTACATAGGAATTGTTACAGCAGTCTCGTTTATCGGATATGTAATCGCTGGTTTCGTTATGGCTTAAATAGCCGCAGGAAATACTGCTGGTAATGATAAAAACTTTAATGGAAAGATTCCGGTCAATTGAGCAATCAATTGGCCGGAATCTTTTTTTCTTCCACCCTATAAGAACCTGCCGATTTCTTTACGCAGGGAATCCAGGTTAAAAAGGCTTCGGTAGATGACTGTTCATTCCTGCTTTTCTGGTTGCTTCTACATCCTCTGCAAAAGCGTCTGCGGTCATTGCAATAATTGGGATGGTAGAAGAATCCTGGCGGGGCAGGGTCCTAATCTGGCGAGTTGCTTCATATCCATTCATATTAGGCATTTGTACGTCCATCAGGACAAGGTCGTAATACCCTTCACTAGACTGGCGGAACTGTGCTACGCCTATCGCGCCATCGGCAGCAGTCTCCACCGATGCGCCCAGTGAGGACAATAACTCAACGGCAATTTCTCTATTAAGCAGATTGTCTTCAACGAGCAGAATCCGTCTGCCCTGCAGTTGAGGCGAGGTGATTTTTTGCAAAACAGGCAGCTGGCCTGCCAAATAACGCTGAATTCCTGAGCACAAGGTGGATTTAAACAGAGGCTTTTGCAAGAAGCCGTTGACACCAGCACACTTTTGCCTCCGCTTCAATGTCCACCCAATCATAGGCGGAGGTAATTAAAATAGGCACATCTGCATCTGCCTGTCGTCGAATCGCAAGGGAAGTCTGCACGCCGTCCATACCGGGCATCTGCCAATCCAGCAGTACGAGATTAAAACTTTGACCTGACAGACGTTCCTGCGCCACCGTCTTTACAGCATCGGCTCCGTTCCAGCACCAGAGGGCTTCTGCGCCCAATTCCGCAAGGGTCTGTGCCAGGTGCTTGCACACGTCGATATCGTTATCTACCACCAAAACTTTTAGACCTTCACAGCTGATTGGTTCCCCACCCAAGGGAGTCTATTTTTTTTAAGGGCAATTCAACACAGAAGGTGGTTCCTTCGCCTAGTTGGCTTTTAACGCTGATTGTGCCGCCAAACAGTTCGGTCAGTTTATGGGTAATTGCCAGTCCTAGTCCGCTGCCTTCGGTTTTGTCCACACGGCTGTCGCGCTCACGCGTAAAGGCGTCAAACAGATAAGGCAGAAACTCTGGCTTAATGCCCATGCCAGTATCAGAAAAGGTAAAACGAAACAGGGAAGATTCTGGCATTTCACAGGAAAGCTCTTCAACTTCAAATGTAATTTTGCCGCCTTCTGGTGTAAACTTGAGGCGTTCGATAAAATATTAATAAAGATTTGACGCAGCCGCAGAGGATCGCTGAACAATTCTTCATGCTCTACATGCAGAAGACGGACATCAAATTGCTGTTTTCGTTCCTTGACGGTGGGCTGCATAATCGCCACGACGTTTTCCAGTATGCTAGGCAGCGACACATGTTCCAAATTAATCACTATATTGCCGCTTTCAATTTTAGACATATCCAGTACGTCGTTAATGAGACCCAAAAAGGTGCTGAGAGGACAGGGCGATTTTTTTTCAGGCAATCTTGTGTTTTCGTCGGATCGTTGATGTGCATCGCCGCAATCTCAGTCATGCCGATAATTGCGTTCATGGGTGTGCGGATGTCGTGACTCATTTGCGACAGAAAATTCGACTTTGCCCGATTGGCACTTTCTGCCATTTTCAGTGCCTCTGAAAGCTTCCGCTGCATTGCCTTGAGATCAGTGATATCCGTATATATCGTATAGATGACAGGAATCCCTTCAAATATTTCGTCGGTGAAGCGCCCCGTCACTGTATCCAGGTCGTCTTTCCACTTTTTCACTTGCATGGGACATTCAAATTCATAGCCAGGTTCCTGCTGCTGGTACGCTTTTGTGATGATTTCCCCCATAAGGGCGACGGCGTCGGGATCGTTTTTAAAATATTCGTCCACGTGATTATGAAATGACGCCTCATATTCGTCCTTTGTATAACCAATCAGCTGATAAAAATAGTCGTTAGCCCAGAGGACGGTAAAATGCTCATCAAAGAGGTGCTTGCTTACACTGACGTTCATGAGCGTCATAAAAAGCGTTATACTCATAATCCATTACCTTGTTCGCATAGTTTTTTATCATTTATACAGTCTCCTTATTACAGTGTAACACTACAGGTATTTTTTCTCGTATTCTCCAATAGGAATCGGTTTGCTGAACAGAAAACCTTGGACTAGTTCCACGCCGCATGCCCGCAGCACATCCAACTGTTCTACCGTTTCAATTCCTTCCGCTACCACCTCAATGTGCATTCTCCTGCAGATTCCTATAATTGTTTCCACGACGGTCCTTGCCTTTGCGTTGTTGGCCACATCGTCTATCAGACTTTTATCCAGCTTGAGAACATCGAAATCCACTTTGGATAGCAGTGCTAGATTGGCGTACTCCGTTCCAAAATCGTCGATGGAGACTAAAAATCCTTCCTGCCTGAGTGCTTGAATCAGATTCTGCAGATCCAGAAAGTCTGCCACCTGGGCAGTCTCCGTAAGCTCTACCTCCAGGCAGTGTTTTTCTACGCCATACTTTTGGCACAAGGCAGAAAGCTGAGCAACAAAGTCTGGCTGAGAAAGAGAGCAGCGGGAAAAGTTGACCGAAATGGGAAGCGTGCGTACGCCTCTCTTTTGCCATTCCTGCTGCACACAAATTTGTTCAAAAACATAAAAATCTATCTGACTAACTGTCTGACTCTCCTCCAATAGCGGGAGAAAATTGCCTGGCAGCACCAGAGAGCCGGAGCGTGAATAATAGCGGATCAGAGCTTCTGCACCCACGGCAGAACCCTGAAAGGAGACTTTAGGCTGCAGATAGACCACAAATCGATCCTGGAGGATTTCCTCTCGCAGAATTTCCGGATCTGAGAGTCGCAATACCTCGTCACTGTGATGACGATAGCGTTTGCTGGCAGGATTTTTTGCGATAAAAATCTTTCTTGTCCTCGTACATCTGTGCATCGGCATCGGCCACAAGCTGCTGTATATCCTGATACTGGGTGGTCCACTGGGAGCCAATTGCAGCGCGGCAAAGCCCGCCGTTTCTAAAACGGCTGCGCAAAATAGAGACTTGATACTCGAAAGTGTCTCGATCCAGATTTAGGCAAATAATGACAAATTCATCTCCGCCTATACGATAGAAGTCAGCCGCTTGAAAGACTTCTCGCATCTGTCTGGCACACTCCGCCAGCACCTGATCTCCAAAAGCATGTCCTTTTTGGTCGTTGATATCCTTTAGGCCGTTTATATCCAAATATACGACCCCCCATTGGACCAGACATATCGGAGAGTCTGCTGCAGTCCTCCATGTACCGATTGCGATTATAGAAGGAAGTGAGAGTATCATAGTAGCTCAAATGATAGAGTTTCTGCTCATCCTCTGTGCGGCGGTAGGCAAGCATAAGGAAATAACACAGTGTCTGTAACAGCGATGCGATGCTCCTTATGCGCTCCGGCGGCGGGTTGTCCACGCCTACCAGGCCAAAAAGCTGGCCATCCAGTTCCATAGGAGCGGCTACAAGGCTGTGGATACCTTGGCCGTGCAATAGCTGGTATTCCTCTGGATAAGTTTGCCGCAGCTCTTCCAGGTCCTCTAGTATCACGCACTCCTGCCTGCTAAAGGCAGGCTGCCAGCTTTCGATGGAGGACATTGGAAGCGCCTGGAGCATCTCCTGCTGGGGAGAAACGCCGTCTCTGCACCATTCATAATCATTGTATAGCAAGTTGTCGCGCACTGTTGCCAGGTAGGCACGGTCGGCAGCTAAAAAATATGCCAAGGTCCTTTAGCACAGCTGGAATGGATTTTCCGATATCCTGTTCCCGGTACAAAGTGCGTACACACGCCATAATCATGGATTCTGCGTCCAGAGCCGTTTTAGAGACTGCTTTTCCGCCTCTGTCTCCGTAATATCAAAGGCAATCTCTAACCGCGCAGAACGTCCTTCCCACTGAATCAGACGGTCTTTCAGCAGGTAGTGCCTTTTAGTGAGCGGGTTAGTAGTCTCCCAGGTATAATTCTCCCCGGATTTAAGAAAAGAGGTCGTACAGAAGTCACAAGGAGCGTCTTTTCCCTGTAGAGCTGTGTAGCACTTCTGTCCGGATAGCTCTGTAATACCAAAGGTTTTTCGTCCCGCTTCGTTTATGTACAGCAGTTCGTAGGTTATTGGATCGGCAATATACATCAGTTCAGAGACCTGGTCCATCGGAGCGCGCAAATCCTGAGACATCTGTTCTAACTTTTCACTTTCTACTCTGTTGGATTCCTCTGCTTGAATCAGCACCTTCTGTCTGCGAGACTGTATCCAAGCCAGCAGAGCCGCTAGCAGCAGAAAAACAGCGCCAAAGACAATCAGGATTAACTCTGCCTGCTGTACCTGTTTCTCTGCATAAATCTCCGCAGCCAAGACGGCTTGGTCTGCCAAAAAGAAAAATAGTTTTCACTGAGTGTATAGAGCCGCGTGCCATTCGCCCCCTGGCGTACTGCTCGGATTTCGTCCTTTAAACTATCCCATTGCGTCTGCATCTGATCGATCAGTTCCTGATAGTCATCGTCATCAAGACATTCCAGGCTGTTTTTTCCCTTGCCGGAAGCAAGTTCTGTAAGGATGCCATCTAGCCGCTGAAACAGCTTATCGTTGGGCTCTCCATGCAGTTCCTGCTTGACCAGCCGCTGGGTAGCTCCCCGCACTACGCCCGTATAATTGATGATCCGTGCATTTCCCTGAAGGCTATGGATTGTCAAAATCGAGAGCAGGCTGGAAACAAGTAACGCTATGGTGAGAAGCGTCGGTATAATTCGTCTTTGCATTACATCGCCTCCGATTAATTAGATTATTGTTCTCTAGTATCAGTTCATCGAGCAAAAAATACCTTGCTCATGTATATATGTCTTTGCGTTTTATTATAAAGCATTTAGCTGAATAAATAAAGCCCGGTTCAAAAAAAAATTCTATATGTCAACGGCATTGCTTACAAAAAAAGATCTAAAAAAAGAAGTGCAGATTGATTTCGGTCTTGCCAGCAAGTATAATATAAAGTAATGAATCGAACTTTTTTTTTTTTAGAAGAAGTGGAGAATGAATATGAATAGAGGAATTACCCGCCGTGAACGTGAAGTAACAGACAGAGATGAGATGATAGAAATCCTGAAAAAATGCAGGATTTTGCACTTGGGCCTCGTAGATGGCGATACACCTTATGTGGTGCCCATGAACTACGGCTATACCATGGAGGAGGGCAAGCTGACCCTGTATCTGCATGGAGCAACCCAGGGACGCAAGATTGAGGTGATGCGGAACAATCCAAAGGTATTTTTTTTGAAATGGAGTGTGATGTTCTAGCCTTTGACGGAAACGCAGCCTGCCAATACGGCACCTCCTACGCTTCTTATTATGGGAGAAGGCAGGGCGGAGATTTTAGAAGATACGGAAGAAAAGAAAGAAGCTCTCTCCATTTTCATGAAATCTCAGACGGGCAAAGACTTTGTCTTTCAGGACAAGATGGTTTCTGTGGTTCATGTAATCAAAATACATGTCGCAGAATATACGGCAAAAAACGAGGCGGCCGCTGCCGCCTGCAATGCAGAAAGCGACAGAATAGAGGAGGAATCTGAGCATGAGCAAATGTACATGGTGTCAATCTGACATCCTTTCAGAAGCCTATCACGATGAGGAGTGGGGTATTCCGCTCCACGATGACCGTAAACACTTTGAATACTTATTGATGGAAGTCATGCAGTGCGGTCTAAGCTGGAATTTAATGTTAAAGAAGCGGGAGACTTTTCGAATGTGCTTTGACGATTTTGATTATGATAAGATTGCGGCATATGACGAACAAAAAAGATCAGGTCCATCATGCTGACAGAGAATATGATCAAGTCGGAACGAAAGATTCGCGCAATTATCAACAACGCGATACAGTATAGGAAGATCATAGACGAGTTTGGCACTTTTGATGAATTTCTATGGGCCTACAGCAAACACAAGACCATTGTATATCAAAGTCATCAAAAACAGCATGTAGCAAGCAACGAGCTGTCTGACCTAGTGAGCAAAGAATTGAAACAGAGGGGATTTAAGTATCTGGGTTCGATTACGGTTTACTCCCATCTGCAGGCCTGCGGTATCATCAACGATCACGAAAAGAAATGTTTTCAATATCAATATATTATGGAGAATTATCCTGTGGAAATTCAAGAATGAAACGAAAAGGACTGTCTGCAAAATGACCAAGGAAAAGATGATGATCGAGCAGAATAAGGCAAATGTAACTAAATATGGAGCAGCCTTTCTGAAAGAAGGCGAGGGACTATCATTATGGTATCGAGGAGGGCGAATCACAGTATTTGATAATCGCTTTGTACTGAGCATATTGGGAATAAACCGTATCGCTGTTTTCTATAAAGAAATATTGAAGATTGAGAAGGAACGCTACTGTCTGCATAACTGTATTACCGTATACTGCGTAAACTATCGCGTTTATATACAAGTTTCCGCGAGCAACAGGGATGAGTTATTTAATGAGTTGCAGAACAGGAAGAGCAATATTGGGGAACGATGAAAGAGAAAAAGAAAACGTCCGCTTGATAAATTTGCTAAGACTTTTAGATAACATCTGTACGATTGGACAGATACTCTGTTTTATTACTCTTTTTATTCTTGTAATTTTGTCATTTGCAAGACCGTCGGCTATAATGAGGAATACACAAGGAATAAACCTAAAGAGACAGCGCTCTAACAAAAGAACGCCCTCTTTAGGTTTATTCCTTTCTTCTATTCTCTATTCTCTATTCTCTATTCTTTAACACATCTACCGGTGCCAGCTTTCTGAGCCGTCTCATTAGAACAATACGAATCATCAGATAAGACAAGAGGATGCTGATATAGACGATAATAACAGAAGAATATCTACAGAGTAAATATTGCCTAGTAGAAATGGGAACTGTCTGGGGAATGAACAAACATCACTTTCCTCTAATTTCAGTGCCTTTTGAGCAGTTAAGCTACACGCCTTTGCAGGGAATGCAGATGCGAAGATTAAACGACAGCAGTGATATTAGTATGGTTTATGACGAACTGCTTGAATATGACATTAGAAAAAAAATCACAAACCGCAGAGTTTAATAAGAGACTTCCTGGCTTTATAAAAGCGGTTAATAAAATATGTGATTGTGCAAAAGTGAATTTGCAATGACTGGATAAACATGGTAAAATGTAGACAAATATTAGTAGAAAGAGGCGAATGATTATGAATAAAGAAGTTTTTTAGATTTTGTCATGGAAAAAACCCATGAGCTGATTGACGCTGCAACCTGCAGCAGTGAGACAAAGGCGGCGGCAGCAAAGCTGGCTGGCGGCAGTAGGAACAGACCGAGAGGCAGAAGAAACAAAGAATTATGTAGCCGAGCTGGAAGAAGATATCATGCCTATTGACACTTTAATCGCCTTTGCAGAATCCGACGCAGGAGCGCAGGTTTTGGAGCAGATGCCGCAGGTGTAGCAGCCCACGCAAAAGAAATCAAGTCTGCGGGAGCAAATTATTGCGACTGCCCAGCCTGCAATGTTGTGGCTGAAATCCTTGAGAAAAAGGAACTGCTTCTCAAATAAAAGCCACAATAATTTTATTATTTCTTTTATAAACTAACGAATGCCGATGTAACCTGCTTTTTATAGGTTTTGTCGGCATTCGTTCTTTCGTCAGATGCAGTTAGTACATATGATCTGGATCATTCCCGCCGCGTACTTTTTAGATTACTCTTATACGATAAAAAAAAGTTAGTCTGTTTCATGTTTTTTAATTTCATCTGGGGTAAGCTGGAGCTTGCTTACGAGGTAGTCCCTATCTGTGATAGGGACCTTGGAGGCTAGAGTTTTAATTGCATTTGGCTGATAGAAAAAGGTGATTGTAGAAATCAAGCCAATTTTGTAGTATTGATCTTTTGTGAGGAAGGGCATGCAAAATGTCAGCAGATCAAAGGGCGGCGCCGTATTGTAATAGACAAAGTATGTGCTGGCATCAGTGTAGGTAACATGGCCATTATAAATAAAGTCCGCATCATAGAAATTATTCTGATCATTCACATCAAAATAGAACATTGACTTCATAGATACATTGTCATTTTCAATGACGTGGCAATGTATTTTGCGTTCTCCGCCTTTATACCAATATAAATAGAGCCGGTCCATAAAGTATTTTTTTCATAGCGAGCGGCGTGAGAACCTTCTTTTTTCGACAGTGCCTGGCAATAAGGATGCAATATCAATCTCTAAATAGCGGCACCAATCGATGAGAACTTCTAAATCTATTGAAATTTCCCCCTTTTCGTACTTTCCAACGGTAGCGAGACTTTTGTTGAGCACTTTTTAGCGAGATCACTTAAGGTAAGCTGTTTCGCCTTGCGGTAAGTCCGAAGCTTGAGTCCGAGAGTCTCATAAAATGAATGATCCAATAAAATGACACCTCCTTTTTGTCTGCATAAACAAAGCACAGAAACATTTTATATTATTTTAACATTGATTATCCGTCTTTGCCAGCGGATTTGTCGAAAATTTCTCTTAATAATAGAAAAAGCGTTAAAAATAAAGGCGTTTAATAACTGGTTAAATCGAAACCCTGAATAAAAACACAATTTATCGTATAACGAGAATTTTATGAATAAATTTTTTGCATTGAGAGTAAAACGGTGTGATTTTTAACTGCAGCAGAAGTTAAGTTATAATTCTTAACAACAAAGCTTTGGAGTACTTACTACTTATGAACACGATAAAAGGAGAAACGATCATGAGCACTGACTCAAAGTTAAAGAAGAATATTTGGAAGCTAGTTCTATTGACTGCTGCAGGTTCACTGATTTACGGACTGCCGTACTTTCGATCATACTATTATGACGCATATCTTGACGTTTACAATTTAAGCAACACACAGATGGGGATGTTTGGCTCCATGTTTGGAATCTTCGGTGCAATTTCTTATCTATTCGGAGGCGTATTAGCAGACATCATATCTCCGAGAAAGCTATTGTCTGTTTCGATGGTCTTATCTGGCTTAGCCGGTCTGTTGCACCTGTTGAATCCTAGTTACGGTATGCTTCTGGTGATTTATATGGTATGGGGATTCACAAGTCTGTTTGCATTTTGGCCAGCTCTGTTAAAAGCACTGCGGGGGTTTAGCCAGTGAACATGAACAGAGCAAAGCCTATGGTTTTATGGAAGGCGGAAGAGGTGTCGTTAACGCTATCCACTTGGCAATTACTTTGGCAATTTTTAATTATTTTAGTAAGGCCGCCAGCAATTTAGCGGGATTAAACGGAGTTATCATTTTTTATTCTGCCATCGTGATTTTATTGGGCATTTTTATCTTTATCCTGATGAAAGAAGAGAAAATGGAGCGCAGCGGAGAGAAATTCAACTTTGGACAAGTTCTTACCGTGCTGAAAATGCCAGCTGTTTGGATTCTTTCACTGATTCTTTGCTGTACGTATACGATGAATATTGCCTTTTACTATTTCACGCCTTATGCAACGTCTGCATTTGGGGTTACAGCTACAGGCGCCGCCATGGTGACCATGCTGGCACAGTATATTCGTCCATTTGCATCGGCTGGCGGCGGTATTATAGGCGACAAATTAGGCAGAGGCTCCACAATGGTAGTCGGTTTTGGACTGATGGCTGTCTGCACTTTTGTCATTGCACTAATGAACGGCATGTCTACACCAATGTTTATTATTGTCTGCGCTGTCATTTACTTTGGTATGTATTTTAATTACGGACTGGTATTTTCCATGATGGACGAAGGCGGTATTCCTACCAACGTGGCAGGTACGGCAATCGGAGTTGTCTGTACCTTAGGATACCTGCCAGAGGTTTTCTGCCCGATTATTGCAGGTCGTTTCTTAGACACTTATCCAGAAACCGGGTATCAATACTTTTTCATATGTGTTGGCGCTATGCTGGTACTCGGTATTTTTGCTCTGGGTCTTTGGAAGAGACATCTGAAAAAAAATGGAAACTCAAAAAAGTCGTATAAGAAGCGCTTGCTGGAAAAAGGAAAACTTTAATATAAGAAGATAGGAATCATGAGGAGGAAAAATATGTTAGTATTAAGAAACGCAAGGCTGATTCAAGAATTGACAGAAGGACATGAAGATGGGCAGGGAGATATCGTCATAGAAGACGGTGTGATTCAGGAAATCAGGCCAGCGAAAACCGTTACAGCGCCAGAAGAAATGACCATGGACATGACAGGAAAAACGGTAATTCCGGGACTGATTGAAGGACACCTGCATTTGGATCTGTGTGGTATGGACACTTGGGAAGAAAATGTGCAGCCAGATGCTTACCGGACCATGCGCTGCTTACGTTTAGCGCAGGATAATTTAAGAATGGGCTATACCACTGTCCGAGATTTGGGCGACCGCAATAATATCGTGCTCAGCGTCACAAAAGGCATTCGGGAAGGGATGGCCGTAGGACCTGATATCTTGGCTAGCGGCATGATATTGTCGCCGACAGAAGCTGGCAACGATTTCTTTGGCGGGATGTATACCGAAGCGGACTCACCGGACGAATTTACAAAAGCGGTACGTCGCCAGTATCAGTTGGGTGCAGATTGGATTAAAATTATGGGAACTGGCGCGATTATGAATCCAGGTGCAGTTCCAGGCACGCCGATTCTCTATGAGGAAGAATTGCAGGCAGCCTGCCGGGCAGCCGCATATGTGGGCCCTGCCAGTAGCCGTGCATTGCCACGGCGAAAGAAGGTACAAAGATGTGTATTCGTTGCGGCGTCAGAACTGTAGAACACGCTTCGCTGCTGGATGATGAATGTATCAGGATGTTCAAGGATAGTGAGCAGACTTTTCCGATTCTGACACTGTCGCCAAACGTTAACTTTCTGGAGTTTTCTGAAGGCAAACCGAAGCACTATGTCGAAAAAGCAAGAAAAATGTGGGAAAGACAGCGTGAAAGCTGGCAGGCGTTACGAGAGGCGAAAGTTAAAATTGGTTGGGCCACGGACGCAGGGGTTTACGAGGGCAGCCACGGAAACGGCATTTATGAGTTCCGTGCAAGAGTTAATATGGCAGGATTTACGCCCCTGGAATGTTTGATACAGGCAACCAAAAAACAATTCTGAGATTTTAATGATTGATGATCAAGTGGGGGGACAATTGCCTGTGGCAAGAGGGCAAACCTAGTGGCCTTAGAAGGCAATCCGGACGAAAATATCGAAGTATTGAACCAAGTCGCACTTGTATTAAAAGCTGGCCAGGCTGTGCAGCGATAACTAGTGAAATAGGAGTGTATAGAGGAGTTAAGTCTTCTATACACTCGTTTTTAATTTGGGCCTGTTTGGAACATAGTTTATGAAAAACATGGTTACAGAAGTGAGAGAAGTGATATAATGTTATCAGCTAATCAGTATTATCGTGGATATCATATTGTCGACGATGATGGATGATATAAATAATTTATGCAATTACTTCGTGTGATTTGAAGAAAGAGATGCATTGCAGAGATGAGCAGAAAAGTAAAAAATAGGGGGATAAAATGAAACAAAAATTTGCAGTTGTGACAGGGGCGTCTAAAGGTATCGGTTTTGCTGTTGCAAAGTTTTTGCTTGCAGAAGGTTATATCGTCTACGGTCTTTCGCGAAAGGCTGGCAGCTTGGAGGGAGTAAGATGGCTGACCTGCGATGTGACGCAGAAGGAGAGCGTAGAGAGCGCCTTTGCCCAGATCATGGAGGAGGCAGGGCGAGTGGATCTGCTGGTCTGCAATGCGGGAATCGGCATTTCGGGAGCGGCGGAATTTACCTCGGCAGAAGATTATACACGTCAGATGGAAGTTAACTTTGTGGGCACAGTCTGCTGTGCATTGCAGGCCGTGCCTTTGATGCGTGAGCAGAGAGCAGGCAGGATACTCTTCATTTCGTCGCTGGCGGCCATTTTCCCTCTGCCTTTTCAAAGCTTTTATTCGGCCAGCAAAGCTGCGGTCAACGCTTTCAGCGATGCGCTGGGACTTGAACTGCGACCCTTTGGGGTAGAGACCTGCACTTTGATGCTCAACGACGTAAGGACAGAATTCACAGATAACCGCCGAAAAACCGCAGAGGGCGACGCCGTCTATGGCGGCAGAATCAGCGCATCAGTAGGGAAGATGGAAAAGTCAGAACGAAACGGCATGTCACCAGATCAAGTAGCAGAGACGGCGTGTAAACTGCTTAGAAGAAAACATCTGCCCTCTCATAAGATTGTAGGCATATCTAACGAATTTCTTGGATTTTTTGTGCCGCATATTGCCGACAAACCTGATGCTGTATCTGCTGGGAAAAATCTACGGCTGATGATTACGAAAGGAGCAGGGTATGACGCTTTACCCATGGTATGTATTTATTACGGTAGCAGAACAGAAAAAGCTTTGTAAAAGCTGCCCGCATATTGAACGTTACACAATCAGCGGTGAGCCACACCATCGCGAAACTGGAAGCGGAGTACGGCTATTTCCTCTTTGTTCGAAATAGAAACAACGTGGAACTGACCACAAACGGAAAGCTGATGATGCCCTATGTGCGCAACCTGCTTGCATGTATGGAGTCTTTGGACCAGGAAATCGCCAACCTGGGCAATATTAGCAAAGGACAGGTGAAGGTGGCAGCATTTAACAGCGCCACCTTGTCCTGGATTCCGGAGATTTTGAAGGAATTTCAGAAGGAGTATCCCGGTATCAGAGTGATTGTAAGACAGGCCGGGGACAAGAATATCCAGCGCATGATTCAGGCGGGGAAGTGGATCTGGCCTTTGTCTCAAAAGACATGATAGACAGTAATACTCTGTTTTTCCGCTGCACAAAACGCCCCTGGTCTGCCTGACACCGAAGGAGTATACGCCGATCAACGGCAAAGAGCATTACGGCGGAAGATTTGAGAGGAAAGCCTCTGATTCTGCAGTCAGAAGGATATGATACGGAAATGATTAAGTTTTTACGACAGAACAAACTGCCTGTCAAAGCTGATTTTAGAATCGAAGTAGATGCGACTTGCCACGCCTATGTGGAGAAAGGCTTCGGCTTCTGTATTGCACCGCTGATGACCTTTCACTGTAACCCGAGAGACGTGAGCGTGTGGCCCATCGAACCTGCTTACATGCGTATCATTGGCCTAGTGACCGTCTTCCCCGATTTTATTTCTCCTGCTGCCAGCCTGTTCAGAGACCGCATTATCAGATATATGTCTGAGTCACAATTGATGAACGTATAGAATCGTATTACAAAAAACTGCTTCAGTTTAAGCCGCTGAGGCAGTTTTTGTCCTCAAAAGGCCAATGCATGAGAATTTACTCAACTTAGCATGATTTCTTGATGTATCTGGCTGCTGGCGATTTGCAAGGGTGCGTTACGCAAGATCGGATAAAATCGCTCTTTCGCTTACGGAGACTGCCCGGTCAAAGGCGGTTTTGCGTAACTGCAGCCGCCTGGGCAAGGGTGAGTTACGCAGATTGGGCTGATTTGGAGAGTTTTGTTAAGCAGCCCGCGGCAGAGTGCCTGCAAATGCGTAACAGCCCCAGCCTGTGCTAGTGTCAGTTACGCAGATTGGGCTGATTTGGAGAGTTTTGTTAAGCAGCCCGCGGCAGAGTGCCTGCAAATGCGTAACAGCCCCAGCCTGTGCTAGTGCCAGTTACGCAGATTGGGCTGATTTGCGCAGTTTTGTTAAGCAGCCCGCGGCAGAGTGCCTGCAAATGCGTAACTGATGCACGCTAGAGTGCCATGTCAGAACCAATAGATGAGTAATTACTCATGTTTACATGGTTATAAATGCGCTTTTCTACAAGAAGAAATGCGCTTATAATAATGATAGCGACAGAAGATTCAGATAATTTGACTAAAAACACAAGGAGGTTATGATTATGAGTGAATTTTCAAAAAGAGTTTCTGTGATGGCAAATGAAGTTAAAAATTTAAAGGTTTTGACGGAGTCTTTAGTCTCGCCTGACATCATTTCTTTTGCCGGCGGCGCACCGGCAAAAGAAGCTTACCCCTTTTGAAATCATCGGCGACATTGCCAAGGAAGTGTTCAAGCCGGACGCCAGAGGGTTCGGATCAGTGGTCTATGGAACGACCATGGGCGTAGTCGCCTTAAGAGAAAGCTGTGCGAGATATTCTCCCTAAAGCCCCGCGGCCTTGATGTGGATATCGACAACATCATGATTACGGCGGGCGGTATCCAGCCGATCAATATGCTGTGCCAGCTGTTCATCAACCCCGGCGATACCATTTTAGTGGAGACGCCTACCTTTGTGCATACCAGCATGATTTACAAGATGTTCCAGGCAAATCTGGTTCCATGTGAGATGGATGATGATGGGTTGGTCATTGCTGACGTAGAGGCAAAAATCAAAAATACCACCCAAAGATGATCTACACCGTACCGACATTCCAGAACCCGACAGGAGTCACCCTGGCTCAGGATAGGAGAAAGCAGCTGGCGGAACTGGGCAGCAGATATGACATCATCATTTTGGAAGATGACCCTTACAGAGAAATCAGATACAGCGGTGAGGAACTGATTCCAATCAAAGCCTTTGACCAGACCGGAAACACCATCTTCGCAGGCAGCTTTTCCAAGATTTTCTCACCGGGCAGCCGGCTGGGTTTCATGGTGGCAAGTGACGAATTTATGGATAAACTCTGCAACATCAAGCTGGGCACGGACACCTGCACCAATACTATGACCCAGACCATCGCCGGCGAATTCTTCAAACAGGGGCATTATCCGCAGCACCTGGAAAGTTTGAAAAATTTGTATAGAAGCAGAAGAGATGCTATGGTAAAAGCATTAGACGCTTACTTTCCGGAAGGGACAAAACATACCTATCCTGACGGCGGATATTATGTATGGGTGGAACTGCCGAAGGAACTGGATACAGGAAAACTAGCGCCGGAAGTGGCAGAGAAGCTCAACGTCTGTTACGGAGACGGTTCCATCTTCTTCAGTGAAGGAAATCCGGAAGGTGCGGGGAGCAATTGCATGAGAATGAATTTCAGCGGACAGCCTGAGGAAGTGATCACGGAAAATCTAAAAAACTGGGCAATTTCTTCAAAGAGAAATTAGAGCAGGGAGGTACATCATGTTAAATCGTTTGAGAGAGAAGTTTGAAAAAAGGCGAGCAGGCCATCGGTACATTTTTTTCTGCATGAGCAACGTGGCTGTGATGGAGTGCCTGGGCTATACGGGGCTGGATTACGTCATCATCGACACAGAACACGGCGTCTTTGACACCCAACCCATGAGCGACTTGATCAAAGCTGCGGAACACGGCGGTATCACGCCCCTGGTGCGCATCGCGGATGTGACCCACAAGGAAATTCAAAGAGCTGTCGATAACGGCGCAGGCGGACTGATCGTGCCGTGCCTTCGGGATATCGAAGACATCAAAAAGCTGGTCGACCTGGCAAAGTTTGCCCCTATCGGAAACAGAGGCTTCATCAAAAGCCGTGGCTGTGGGTTCGGCAATGAGCCATGGGCAGCGGGGGACGCTGGAAGAGTACATGGCAAACAGCAACGAAAAAGTTTTTGGTGCTGCCTCAGTGTGAAACTGTTGAGTGCCTGGAATCCATCGAGGAGGTCGTCGCTTTAGACGGTGTGGATGGCATCTTCATCGGACCTTTCGACCTGTCTATCACCATGGGAATTCCCCGCTAAGTTTGACAAACCGGAGTTCAAGGCGGCGGTGGGTCGCATTTTTGAAGGCCTGCAAGGACGCTGGAAAGCCGTGCTTTATCTTTACCAACAACGCCGAGGAATCCAGGAGATACCTGGACGCTGGCTTTGACGCAGTAGCAAACAGCATCGACTCGGTAGTCATCACGGAGGCATACCGGTCCTTCGTGAACAAAATCCGCGGCTAGCGGTTGGAAAGGAGGAAAAAATGGAAGAGAAAAAAATATCCTCTCGTATTCAGGGGCAGTAAAGGAATGAGTTTGATTCCCCTGGTTGTCATGATTGCCCTCGCAGTCTACTTCTTTGGATTTGCGGGCCTTTACGACACCTTGGCGCTGGCGCTGGGGGACTGGTGGCGCTGATCATCGGCAGCTTTTTGCTAAAAATATTATATCCTTTTGGGACGCAGCCATCGGCGGTATGGCTGACGAACTTGGCAATGTCCTCGCGCTGATCCTGCTGGTAGTCGGCATCTTCGGCAAGATGATGACGAGAGGGCATATCGCTGAAGGCTTTGTCTGGATCGGCGACTCCCTCAACGTCAGCGGCAGCACCATTTGCGTATTTGCCTTTATCGTTACTGCTATCATCGCAACATCCACGGGAACGTCCATCGGCACGATTTTGACCATGGTTCCCATCTTGATGCCCGTCGCTGCCATTATGGGAGCCAACATGAACGTTTTGATCGGCGCGATTATGAGCGGCGCGCTGTTTGGGGACTCCATCGGTCCGGTATCTGACGTCACTATCGCATCGTCACAGACCCAGGAGTTCAGGGGCGGCGGCAGGCCGGATATTGGTGGTGTGGTCAAAGCTAGGATCAAATATTCCCTCATCGCGGCAGCCCTGTCCATCGTGCTGTTCTTCGTATTCGGAGGCGGCGGAGAGATGACGGCAGAGAGCAAAGCATTGCTGACCCAGTATTCCGACCCGAAGGGGCTCTTGATGCTCATACCGATGATCGTTCTGCTGCTGGTCGCTTTTAAGACAAAGAGTATTTTCCTGGCGGCTACTATCGGCATTGTCACCGGCACGATTGTAGGCCTGGTTTCTGGCATCATGCATCCGTCGGACATATTGCTGGTGGAGGACGGCGCTATGAGCGGCTTTATCATCGACGGCATCAACAATATGATCGGAACGGTTCTGGCGGTATATATGATCGTGGCGATGATCGGCATTCTCAAGAGCTGCGGCATGATGGATTCTATAGTCACCAAGCTGACAAACAGCAAAGCCGGCAAAAGCCCGCTGGGTGCAGATCTGATGATCGCACTGGGCACGGCGCTGACCAGCCTGATGCTGGGATCCATGAACGGCCCTTTCCTGCCTGATGTACGGCCCGATTGCCAACGAAGTGGGCAAAGGTGCAGGCTTGCATCCTTATAGACGCGCGAACCTGTTGGCCTGCTTCTCATCGACCCTGCCGACTATGAATCCATTTTTCAGCGTATTTGTTATCTTGACTTTGGGCGGTGTCAGCGGCGTAGTCGAGCAATATAGCTTTATCGATCCGGTCAGCCCGATGTCACTGCCGGGCGGCATGTTCTACTGCATGATGTTCCCGCTGGTATTCTTCGTCACCATGTTCACCGGCTGGGGGAGAGAATTTGAAGGAGAAAACGGGGAAATTGTGAAGAGAAGAACTAAAATAGCTGCATAACCCTCGTTAGTAAAATAAGTGAAAGGCATTGTCCCACAGTTATAAGACAGTAATTGGACAGTGTCTTTTTTTTTTTTTGCTGCTAAAATACCTCAATCTGTGGTAAGATGAAAAGAAGAAATCATTAGAAAGATAAAGGGAGAAACCATGAAATTCATGCATTTATCTGATCTTCACCTGGGGAAGCGAGTCAACGAGTTTTCCATGATCGAAGATCAGCAATATATTTTAAATCAGATTGCAGAGATTGCAGACAGGGAGAAGCCGGACGGGGTGCTCATCGCAGGGGATGTCTACGACAAATCCGTGCCGCCCATAGAGGCGGTGCAGCTCTTTGACGATTTTTCTCGTGCGTCTGGCAGAACAGAACCTGCCGGTGTTCATCATCAGCGGCAATCACGACAGCGCGGAGCGGGTCGCCTTTGGCAACAGATTGATGACGCGCAGTGGAATCTATCTCTCGCCAGTTTACGATGGATTAGTAAAACCTGTGACCTTGGAGGACGGCTATGGCAAAATCGATGTCTATCTGCTGCCTTTTCTGAAGCCGGCTCATGTGCGTCGATTTTTTTTCCTGAAGAGGAAATTGACAGCTATACGGAGGCCATGAGAGTAGCGATAGATTATTTAGATTTAGACTTGAGCAGGCGGAACATTTTGGTTACCCATCAATTTGTCACGGGAGCAGTGCGTAGTGATTCGGAGGAGATTTCCGTAGGCGGGGCGGACAATGTAGATGCCTCCGTCTTTGAAGCCTTTGATTATGTGGCTTTGGGGCACCTTCACAGAGCACAGAGCGTGACCAGGGAGACAATTCGTTACTGCGGGACACCGCTGAAGTATTCTTTTTTCTGAGGCAGATCACGAGAAGTCGGTGACTTTGGTTGAATTAGGTGAGAAAGGACAGGTGTCGGTAGAGACGCTGCCCCTTGTGCCGATTAGGGATATGCACGAGATCAAAGGCACGTATGAAGAGGTGACATTAAAGCGTTTCTATGAGGAAACGGATTATCAGGAATCCTATATGCACATCACTTTGACCGATGAAGAGGATATTCCCCGATGCGCTGGGGAAACTGCGGGCCATCTATCCCAATATCATGAAGCTGGATTACGATAATGAACGAACCCGCACCAATGGGAAATTGGATGGGACAGATCGGGCAGAGCAGAAATCCCCCATAGAACTGTTTGCAGAACTCTATGAGAAACAGAATAACCAGCCTATGAGCCAGGTGCAGCAGGATTTCCTGGAAGGGATAGTTGAAGATATTTGGGAGGAAGAGCGATGAGACCGACAAAACTGACGATTTCGGCCTTCGGGCCTTATGCCGGACGGCAGGTCCTGGACTTGGACAAGCTGGGGACAAAGGGGATCTACCTGGTGACCGGGGATACCGGAGCGGGAAAAACGACGATCTTTGATGCCATCACCTTTGCCCTCTATGGGGAAACCAGCGGAGACATCCGCAGGAGTGACATGCTGAGGTCGAAATACGCGGCAGACGACGTGCCGACGGAGGTGGAATTGATCTTTGCCTATGGCGGCAAGGAATATACGGTACGCAGAAATCCGGAATACCAGCGACCGTCAAAGCGGGAGGCGGTATAGTCACCCAGAAGGCAGATGCTCAGTTAACATATCCGGACGGCAATATTGTGACCAAAACCAAGGATGTGACGGCAGCAGTGGAGTCGATACTGGGTGTAAATCGAAATCAATTTACCCAGATCGCCATGATCGCCCAGGGGAATTTTTGAAACTGCTTTTGGCGCCCACAGAAGATCGGAAGAAGATTTTTCGCAAGATTTTCAAGACGGAGTTGTTCCAGGAACTGCAGGATCGCCTCAAATCGGAATCAGGAAAGCTGTCACAGCGGCTTGAGGAGATAAAAAACAGCATCGGTCAGTACATCGACGGACTGGAGATTGAAGAAAACGAAGAATTGCTGAAAAATGCAAAAGATTCCGATATATTGTTAGCTGATTTGATTGGAAAAGTTGACGATGTAATTGCCAGTGACCAGGCAGAGCAAGATAAAATCGAGGGCGATATCGCCAAAATTGAAAAGCGGCTCACCCAGGTCAATGTGGATCTGGGAAAGGCAGAAGAAGTGGAACGGACCGAGGTCGCCCCCCTGCAAGAGGTGAGTTCCGCTTTGGGGGAAAAGAAGGAGAGACTGCAGCTTCTTTTGGCAGAGTATGAAGCAGAGCAGAAGCGGGAGCCAGAGCAGTCCGCTCTGCGCCAGCAGATCGCTTTGGCGGAGAATGAATTGCCCCGATACGATGAGCTTGACCAGGTGCGAAAAAAGAACTGGATGCCAGGCGAGATGCGCTTAAGGCGGCATTGGACCAGAGAGAGGAGCAGAAGAATCTGCAGGATAAATGTGCATTGTTGTTAAACGATGCAAAGGAAAAACTGGAAGCAGTCAAGGATGCGGGCAGAGAAGAAGCGGTTTTGGAAGGCAGGCTGCAGCAGGCAGAAAGCCGGCTGAACGCCGTAGAAGCCTTGGGCGGCGCATTGAAAGAGTGGGAAAGCCTTTCGAAGCGATTGGAAGAGGAGCAGCAGAAGTATCTGGCCGCTGCAGCAAAGGCGGAGAAACTGCAGCAGAAGTATCAGCAGATGAACAGGGCATTCCTCGATGAACAAGCCGGGATTTTGGCGCTGGCTCTGGATGCAGGCATGCCGTGCCCGGTATGCGGTGCGACGGAACACCCGTCACCTGCGGCCAAGACGGCTGATGCACCTTCTGAATCCGATTTGGAAAAGGCAAAGAAGAAGAGTGAAACGGCACAGGCTGATGCCGCTTCTTGTAGTGCAGAGGCCAGTACCCTTGGGGGCAAGGTCACTGCGAAAGAAGAGGAACTCAAGAAGAAAGGCGCGGAGCTCTTTGACGAGGTGGTCTTTGCAGAACTCAGTATGAAAATCGCAGGTGAAGTGAAGGAAAATAAATCGCAGATTGGCGATTTGAAAGAGCTTTTGCGACTGGAACAGGAAAAATTACAGCAAAAAGCACGGCTGGAAGCGCAGATTCCAAAACTGGAGACAGAGCTTCAAAAACGGCAGGAGACACTGGCGAGCCTGGATCAACAGTCGGCGGCTTTAGAAGGTGTAATCAAGGAGAGCGAGAAGACTTTTGGCCTCTGTGGCGGCCAGACTGAAATATGAGAGCAAGGCTCAGGCAGAGAGGCAGATCAAGAAACTGCAGTCAGAGGCGGATGCGATGCAGAAAACCTTGGAGAAGGCAAGGGATGGTTACACCGCCTGCAAAGAGGAAGTAAGCACTCTGCAGGGACGGGTGGAAAGTCTTTCTGGGCAGCTAGAAGCGGCGCCGGAGTACGACGTTGGCGTCATGCGCCGCAGGCAGGCTGAACTGACAGAAGAGAAAAAAGCCTTGAGCGAGTCTTTTACGGCAATCTCGGCGCGAATTGGGTCTAACAGCGCAGCCCTTGAGAAAATCCGCAGTCAGGCAGAGAACTTGGCAGAAATCTCGGAAAAATGGGGCTGGGTCAAGGTTCTTTCCAATACTGCAAACGGCAATCTCGGCGGCAAAGAGAAAAATTATGCTGGAAACCTATGTGCAGATGCGGTACTTCGATTTGGTTATTCAGCGCGCTAACAGGCGGCTGATGGTCATGAGCGATGGGCAGTACGAGCTGAAACGACGCAATGAGGCAGAGAACAACCGCAGCCAGAGCGGTCTGGAACTGGATGTGATCGACCACTATAACGGGTCACAGCGCAGCGTGCGCACCCCGTCCGGAGGTGAATCCTTCAAAGCCTCCCTCTGCCTAGCTCTGGGCCTTTCTGACGAAATCCAGTCCTCGGCAGGGGGGATCCGCCTGGATACCATGTTCGTGGACGAGGGTTTCGGTTCCCTGGACGATGAATCTCTGCAGCAGGCCATCAAGGTGCTTTCCGGCCTGTCCGAAGGGAACAAGCTGGTGGGCATCATTTCCCATGTGGGTGAACTGAAAGAGAGAGAATCGAAAAGCAGATCGTGGTGACGAAGGACAGAGCAGGAGGCAGCCGGGCGGAGATGAATTGTGATATCTGATAATTTAAAAACTTCTAATTGTTTGAATGCAGAATTCATGTTATGATGTGTTTATATATTTAAATTTGAAAGGAAGATCGTAATGTTTTGTAAATTTTTGTGGAAGTGAAGTGCCCAATGATAGCACTGTTTGCTCAATTGTGGAAAACAGCTTGATATCAAGGAACTTCAGAATGAAATACCAGATATTCCACCGTCAGTAGTAGTTGTAAAAAAAAGAAGAGCAGTAAAATATGGATACCTATTGTAGCAGGAGTTATCCTCCTTGGAATCGTTATTGCAATTGTATTTTCAGGATCTGATAATGCAGAGATGGTTAAAACAGGAACTTTTAACCAGTATCCCGAGAAGACCGTTGAGGAAGCATTTGAGGATTTCTTTGCAGATCCAGCATGGGTTGCGTATGAAGAAAATGGAAAAGAATATGTAAAGTTCACAGGCCGTTGTACTTATGATGGTGAAGAAGTGAATGCAAAAAATGATATTTTTAATAGATGGTGATGAATTTTCTGTGGACAAATGTAAAATAGGAGACGTTGAAGCAACGACAGCAGAGGAAATGGAATACCTTCTTGACGTTATATATACAAATTAGGTAAAGATGAATGTTTTGTTTAAATTGTGGTGAAAAAAATAGGTGAATATGATACATTTTGTTCTTATTGCGGGGCAAAACAAATTTCTAATGTGGAAAAATCAAATGATTATAATGGTTGGTTTTATATCGCTGGTAATCATAAGCGCGGTCCATTCTCTTTGGATGAAATGGCAGCAGCGATAGATGACGAGATTGTTAAACGTGACACTTTTGTTTGGCATGGCGGAATGTCTCAATGGGTTCTTGCTGAACAGACGGCATTAAAAGCTTACTTAAAGCATGTCGTTCCACCGCTGCCTGATGAAATCGTAGATAACAAGTTTGTATGGATGTTGGCAACAATTCCTATATTAGTATCGTGGGCATTGTTGTTTGTTGTAAGTGATTTTTAAGTGGATTACAATTACTATGGTAGTGCTGAACGTAGTATTTCTTCCCTAGATATATCCAATTTACGGAAATACGGAAAAGAACCTGCAAAGTGGTTGTGGTTAGGATTTGTTTTAGTTCCAATATACTTGTTTTTCCGAGCGGCGAGAACAGATCGGAATTATGCATATGGGATTACCTGGTGCGTATTGTTTGTATTTGACATTATACTTTTTAAGAAGCAGTTCTAGTGTTAGAATAAAATGAATGAAACATAAAAATCTCATTTCGGAGTGCTGTAAGAAGACTTTGGAATGGGGTTTTATTAGTTTTAACACTTTACAAATTCATTTGTGCACCTGGACAACGGAATTGATCCATACTAAAATAGACCTATCAAAACAGACGGAGGGGGTCTATGACAAGTATTTATCGTGATATTTTCCGCGCCATCCACGAAGGCAGGTGGGTCAGCATCGAATACCGCAACAAGGCGGGTCAGCTCACAAAATATTGGATTGCCGTCAGGGATCTGAATCCCAGAAATAAGACGCTCTCGGTAGAGGGCTTCATATCGGCCAATATACCATAGATCAATTTCCTCATATTTACATAGACGCCATCACGTCATCCCAGGTGATAGATGGTTCCTATTACCCGGTCAATGAACGCCTCGTCAGGGACATCGCAGAGAATCCTCATAAGTATCAAAGCCTCTTTGACCATGCCGCAAACCTGAAAATCCTCAGTTATCTGGAAGAATGCAGCCGCATGGACAGAACGCCTTATGAGGCGGATTTTGCGCTGATCAGATTTCTGGATCGAGACCGCATAGCAAGCGGCGATTATCTGCTCAGCGAAGAGCAGTTCCGGCAGATTGTCAGGCATTTTCAGCGAAAGGCGGAGGACGACAAAAAGCAAAGCAGAGATTTCAGCTCAAACGGCTGGCCATGAACGTGCTCAGTGTGCATACACCAAAAAGGACTCTACGTGCTCGCCTATCGCAAGCTGGATTTGGACGTCAAAAACAAAAGGCTCAGCCCAGATGAGGATATTACCATTTGCAGCGAATTTACGATCAATGGGGAAAAAGAAAGCATCCGTCAATTCCTGGATGCGGAGGATTATTTGCTTTTGGAGGACTTCGACGCGAATCAGGAGCGGATCAAAGACCGTATTACGGAGAGCAATCGTCACATCAGCGGGGTAGACGACATGCCTTACGTGATCGGCCTCGGTATGGATCTGGTGCTGGATCTGCACGAGGAATACGGTGCTATCATCGACATGTACCACGAGGAGAACATTTCGGTGCCGCTGCAGGCATTCTTTGGCGGACTGCTGAACAGGCCTGTCAGACGAAAAAGCTTATCCCATTACGCTGCTCAATCGAAGCGTCAATCTGGATCAGCTCTTGCCATCAACAACGCTATGAAATATCCTCTCGCCTATATCCAGGGGCCGCCGGGGACGGCAAAACCAATACCATCATCAACACCATCGTGACGGCGTTTTTCAACGAGCGAACCGTCTTGTTTGCGTCAAATAACAATCATCCCATTGACGGTGTTTATGAAAAGCTGTCCCACCTCAAATACAATGGCAGGGAGATCCCCTTCCCCATAGTCCGTCTAGGGAATAACGACAAGGTGGCAGAAGCAGCAAAGACCATCAAGCGGCTTTACCTGGAGAACAAAGACATCAAAATCTTCGATAGGACTTTGGACAGGAACAAAGGCGACCGCACTCAGAGAGCCAGGGAACTGGCGAAAGCTGCTCAAGCGATACGAGGATGTGTTGGAACTGAGGGAACGCAGTGAGACCATCGACCGGCTGCTGGATTTTGAAGGAAGGCAGGAGTCGAATATGCAGCTCATTCCTTTCCAGACGGACATCCGCCAGCGGCAGCACCGCTGGATTCAGGAAGAAATCGAGAAGCGGGGCGACATTACTGACGAAGACGCCTTTGCACTTTTGACCGATGACATAGAGGACTTTAAGAAATATCTCTATTATACGTCTGCAAAATATATCAAAAGACTGGATGAACCGAAGTATGGGGATTTGAAGGAGATCATCCTGGATCTCACGGGAAAAACGCAGCGGGAAGCGCTGAATCACTACCTCAGCGAAGGAGAAAATCTAAAGAAGTTTCTGCGTATCTTTCCTATCGTAGCGACCACTTGTATTTCGGCCCACAAATTGGGCGAGCCTGGCCGCTATTTTGACATGACCATCATGGATGAAGCCAGCCAGTGCAATGTAGCGGTGTCTTTAATCCCGATTTTGCGAGGCGAGAATCTGATGCTGGTGGGAGATCCGCAGCAGCTGAACCCTGTGATTTTGCTGGATGAACTGACCAACAAAAAGCTGCGAAGGAAGTACCGGGTGTCGGAGGAATATGACTACCTAAAAAACTCTATTTACAAGACGTTTCTGACCTGTGATTCTGTCAGCGATGAAATTTTGCTCCACAACCACTATCGCTGCAACCAGCAGATTATCGAGTTTAACAACAAAAAAAATATTACAATGATAAGCTTGCGATTCTCTCAAAGAGTGAAGAAAAGGAACCTTTGGTATTTATTGATGTGGCGGATCAAATCACCGGCAGTAAGAACACTGCGCCAGGTGAGGCAGAGGAAATCATCCGCTATGCAGCGTCTCATCCGGAAAAAATCCATCGGTATCATCACGCCTTTTGTCAATCAAAAGAAAATGATTCAGCAGAGTCTGGAAGCGGCAGAAATTGATAATGCCGTCTGCGGGACAGTCCACTCTTTTCAGGGCGACGAGAAGGATGTGGTTTTGTTCTCCACCGCCATTACGGGCGCTACCCATGAGACGACCTACCAGTGGCTTAGGAACAACAAGGAACTGCTCAACGTTGCAACCTCCAGGGCGAAGGATAAGCTGATCGTCCTGGGCAGCCTCGAGAATCTGCATCGCCTGCATCAAAGGAATGAAGAGGATGATCTTTATGAGCTGGTGGAATATGTGAGAACCAATGGAAGGTCAGAGGTGACGCCAAAAATCTGCCGCTTCCAGGGCGCTGGGCGTAAAACCCTTCAGCACAGCTACAGAGGGAGGCTTTTTGCAGAATATGCATCATGCATTGGAAAACATCTGGCTTTCTCACAATCGTTTCGTGGTGGAGAAAGAGGTGGGCATCGCCCATGTATTTCAGGACAATACCACATGCAGCGACTTGTTCTATTCCGGCCGGTTCGATTTTGTGGTCTACGAAAAAGTTGATGAGAATCACAAGCTGCCAGTTTTGGTCATTGAACTGGACGGACGGGAGCATTTCGAGGATGAAGTGGTAAAACGCCGCGACGCACAAAAGAAGGAAATCTGCCGTGCGCATCAAATGGAACTGATTCGGGTGGAAAATTCCTACGCAAGGAGGTATAATCATATTAAGGATATATTGGAGAACTACTTTAAGGCCCTGCGGTAACACAAAGAAAATACCAAACTGTTCTGTTTTACGCTGGTGCGAAAGGCAAGTGAACATGAAATCCCCAGGTGTTTCGCACCAAAATCTTTGCGCGTAAAATGACATAGATGGGTAATAATGGGAGATAGTTTGCTGTGAAAAGAGAAAAGTGCTAAGAAATATAAATATTTCTAGAATATTGGAGATATTTAGCAGTCTTGCTCCGCATGGAGCAAGTGGATTGAAATTTTTTCGCATTTTGATTTAATGTGCTGTACAGATATGTCTTGCTCCGCATGGAGCAAGTGGATTGAAATTGCCGTCGACCGCCCAGGGCTTTGCAATCAGTGTCTTGCTCCGCATGGAGCAAGTGGATTGAAATAGACTCGCCTCCCTGTCGCAGTCCTCCTTCGTACCGGTCTTGCTCCGCATGGAGCAAGTGGATTGAAATCTCGCCGATCTAGAACGCGGCAGCAAGGGTACGTGTCTTGCTCCGCATGGAGCAAGTGGATTGAAATCTCGAAGAAGGAGTCTACTCTAACGAAGAATTTATGTCTTGGTCCGCATGGAGCAAGTGGATTGAAATTTGTCACGGATGACCTGGTAAAAGATGCAGAGGTAGCGTCTTGCTCCGCATGGAGCAAGTGGATTGAAATAGACATACGACCAAGGGCAACACGGAAGTTGAAGTGTCTTGCTCCGCATGGAGCAAGTGGATTGAAATTTACCTTGAAAACAATTATAAGTCATGATTGATGACGTCTTGGTCCGCATGGAGCAAGTGGATTGAAATTCCGAATGTATTATCGCATGGAAACAGGCTTGCTCCCTTGTGGAGAAAGTAGGTTAAACTTTGTCGACTATTTGCGCCAGTGGCAGCCTTTATCGATAATAGTTTATTTAAAAGCAGGAGAATAAAATCCTACAGTTAGAAACTATAGCGAAGTTAATATTAACAGGAACGCATGAAGAAGATTTATTTATAAAAGAAACAGGAGATTAATTATGAACGAAATCAAAGAACAATTGAGAATTTTTAACGAGGAGCAGGATTGGGACCAGTTCCATTCACCGGAAAATCTGGCAAAATCCGTCGTCATAGAGGCCGGAGAACTCTTGGAATGCTTTCAGTGGAACAACTACTATGACCAGAGAGCCGTCAGCGATGAAGTCGCAGATGTAATGATGTATTGTATCATGTTAGCGGACAAAATTAATATTGATCTGAAGGAAGAAATTCTTAGAAAACTTGAAGCCAATAAGAAAAAAAATATCCTGTTGAAAAATGCAAAGGAAGCAGTAAAAAATACGACAAATTAGGGAGACGAATGATGGCTGTAATAGAAAGTGTAGAATTCAATAACCGTACACCGGACAAATTGAACGAATTGAAATATGGGAAGAACTGGCCAGTGGTCTATATACTAAACAACGATAAAGAAGCCTATATCGGTGAAACCATCAATGCAGTCATCAGATCTTCTCAACATCTGAAGACAAAAGAACGAAAGAAGTTGAAACATCTGAACCTGATTAGCGACGATGATTTTAACAGATCGGTCATACTGGACTTGGAGGCGTTTTTAATTAATTATATGTCCGCAGATGGAAAAATACAAATTACAGAACAGCAATATGGGCGTGCATTTACATGACTATTACGAAAGAGACAAATATGAGAAGACCTTTGACGGAATTTGGCGTCAACTCAGAGAGCGGCAGCTTATCGCCAATAGCATCCATTATATTGAAAATACGGATACCTTCAAGTATTCTCCATACAAAGCTTTAAATTTAGATCAATACCGGGTCGTAGACGCTATTATACAAGATTTGGTCGATATCAAGAATACGAACAAAATGTTTACCACCATAATTGATGGCGGAGCAGGCACGGGTAAAACCGTTTTGGCGATCTATTTAATGAAACTGTTGTCAGAAGCAGGAGATGATATCGTCGTTATGGATACCGAAATTGATCCAGGTCTTCATTACATTGCTCACAATCTCAGCAAATTGGAATCGATGAAAATCGGTTTGGTTGTGCCGATGCAATCACTGCGATACACGATTAAAAAGGTATTTGGCAGTATAAAAGGTCTGAAGAGAAATATGGTACTCAGTCCATATGATGTTGTAAAAACGGAGGAACCGTATGATCTGCTTATTGTAGATGAAGCCCATAGATTGCAGCAGAGAAAGGCGTTATCCAACTATACGACCTTTGACAAGAATAACGAGAAGCTGGGCTTTGATCAAAATGGTACCCAATTAGACTGGATATTAAAATGCAGCAAGAATCAGATTTTCTTTTACGACAGCATGCAGTCAGTTAAGCCTTCCGATGTAAAACGACAGCGCTTTTACCAGATGAAAGAACAGGAAAATACCAATGTGTATTGCCTCATGTCTCAGTTTAGATGCAGGGGCGGAAACAGCTACATTAAATACATCAAAGAATTATTGAGTGACCATCCGCCAAGAACGGCAAAAACTATTGAGAACTACGAGTTCAGATTGTTTGAAGACGTAAATGATATGGTAAATGCGATTCGTTCAAAAGATGAGGAACATGGCCTTTGCCGGGTGGTAGCAGGTTATTCCTGGAAATGGCTGTCCAAAAACGAAAGATAGAAACGATATTTTTATAGATGGCTATGCGTATATGTGGAATAGTGTCAATAAGGATTGGGTCAATTCGGAAAAATGCAATTAACGAGATAGGATGCATTCACACCGTGCAAGGATATGATCTCAATTACGCAGGTGTTATTTTGGGAAACGAGATAAAATATGACCCGCAGACAAAAAAGTATTTCTATCGATAAGAAAAATTATTTTGATCTCCAAGGGAAAACATCCTTGGAGGATGAGGGTGCATTAAAAAGTTATATTATCAACATCTATTTAACTTTGCTCACACGGGGCATCAAAGGGACTTATGTTTATGCGTGCGACGAAAATTTAAGGAACTATCTAAAAAGTTTATTCCGCTTTACCAGCATTATAATCTGTAACTAATAACAGAGAAGGGGAACAATATGGAACTGGGTATCACGATTCCACTACAGAAACATCTAAAAATAAAAGAACTGAATTACGGCGGCATCACAGACCTCTTCTTCTGCTGGGAACTCCACATCATCCGTTTCGAAAAAAAAAAACCTGCTGATCGTGGTTAATGCCAGCAATCGATTTTGCTGTATCATGGCGGGTATGATGGCAAAGGACTGGAAGATAATCGCACAGCGGGCAGAGGAGGCGATCCGAATGGGATTCGCCAGCGAGGGATATACAGAAGAACAAATTGATCAGTATTTTGCCATGGCAGGTGCTTTCGTAATGACCAAAACCCACGGCAGAAGGCCTGTCGCCGGACTGAATCGTGCTATTGAAGGGCTATATTACGTACCGACACCTGCTGAAGAGCAGCTATATCAAAAACTTTTGGAACCATGAAGTGAATCGCGATTTATGCCACGCGGCCGGCTTCACGGGCTGTGGCTACGATAACCCGTGGAGCTTTTTAAAGAGAGATATGCAGAGAGTGGGAATCCTATGACCATTAAGAAAAAAAATATTCATTACCAATACGGTCATGATATTGGCTGCCCTGTTGGTATTGCTAGGAGTGGGGAGCCTTTTTGCTGACGATTTTTCAGCATACCTTTCTGACCCACCAAAGCGAAAATGCAGAACTTTCAGCGCACACGACGCAGGTACAGCAAATGCTGGAAGAGAACCCCGGTTACGGTGAGGACTGGCAGCAGTGGGCCGATGCCTTGGACAGCTATGACTTTCGTCTGGCAGTGCGAGATCAAGATGGAGAGACCGTCTACTCCAACCTGAGTCAAACAGAGACAGAAAGTGTGGACTCCATCGGTGAGCAAGACGATAGCGATACGGAATCAGGACACCATGGCCATGACCACGCATCAGAGATTACCGTGAGCACCTTCTTTATCAACAGCGTGACGGTGCTTTCCGCAAGGTTTCCTGTGGACGACACAACCTATCAAATCTATGCCGCAAGCAGCGCAGACGAAGAATCTCTTTTAGTACGGACAGACGCGTCTTTCAGTTATTCCTTTTGCTATTTATTACTATTGGTGCATTTGTGATTCTGGCGATTTTGCTCGCCAGCCGCATGTTTACAAAAAAAGCTGGTCCGCCAGATTATGGAGCCGGTGGATCAGCTTGCCGCCGCTGCTTCGCGTATCGAGAGCGGAGATCTGACTCAGCCGGTCGTGTACCTGCGAGATGACGAGTTTCGCAATGTTTGTGACAGCTTTAATCAGATGCAGAGGCACCTCAAAGAAGGCATGGAACAAAATGCGGCATACGAAAAGGCGCGTACCGAAATGATCAGCGGCATCTCCCACGATCTGAGAACGCCGTTGACTTCTGTCAAAGGCTACATCAAAGGTTTGCAGGACGGTGTTGCCAATACAGAGGAAAAAACGCAGGCAGTATCTCGATATCGCCTATAGCTGTGCCTGTGATATGGAAGGATTGCTGGCAAAACTGTTTTATTATTCCAAGCTGGAGACGGGAAACATGCCGTTTTATAAACAGAAAACGGATATGGGGGAGTATCTCGGGCGTTATGTGGAAGGAAAAAAGATTTAATCGCAGAAAAGGCTTGTTTGGAGTTCCAAAGCATTTGTCAAGGGGACTGTTTCTTCGATATCGACCAGGAGCAGATGAAACGCGTCTTCGATAACTTTGTGGAGAACAGTCTCAAATACGCCCATGCGGAGCCTTTGATCATGAAAATCACGCTGGAGAAAGAGCAGGATGACAGCCTGACAATCGCTTTCTGTGATAACGGTGTCGGCGTGCCGCCTGCAAAACTGCCCCATCTGTTCGAGCAGTTCTACCGGGGAGATGAGGCTCGCAGCGATGGAGAGGGCAGCGGACTTGGTCTCTACGTCTGTCAATATATCGTCAAAGCGCACGGCGGCATCATTAGGGCGGAGAATCAGTGCGGACTGCATCTGATCATGAATTTTCGAAATAAAAAGGGGGAAGTGTGATGGCACACATTTTGATCGCAGAAGACGACAATCGAATCGCCATGTTGGAAAAAGACTATTTGGAAATCGACGGCTTTCAAGTGACCATCGCCAGTGACGGCAACGAAGCATTGAAGCTGATTTTGACGGAAGACTTTGATCTGCTTCTGCTGGATATCATGCTGCCGGGGAAAGACGGCTATGATATCTGCCGGGAGGTGAGAGACAAAATCGACATACCCATTCTGATGGTGACGGCAAAGCAGGAATCCATTGACAAGATCAGAGGGCTGGGGCTGGGCGCAGACGACTACATCGTCAAGCCTTTTGATCCGGCGGAACTGGTGGCAAGAGTCAAGTCTCACCTGGCAAGATATGAACGATTGACGGCAGGCAGATCTGCACATGGGGATGTGGCGGAGGATTACCTGATCCAAGTCGGCGGACTCAAAATTCTAGCTAAAAGCTGGAAGGTGATTAAGAACGGAGAGGAGATTCATTTCCCTAACAGAGAATTTGAACTGCTCAAATACCTGGCGCTGAACCCTAACATCGTTTTTTCAAAAGAGCATCTCTTTGAGAAGATTTGGGGCTATGACTATGTGGGAGACAGCGCGACTGTGACGGTGCATATCAACCGCATACGAGAAAAAAATCGAAGAAGATCCAAAGAATCCCCAGATCATCGAAACCGTATGGGGTGCCGGGTATCGGCTGAATCTTTCATGAATCGAAAAGTTTAGAATTTGTTTAGAAATAACCTCTAAAAGTGTTTATAACAGGGGATTATACTGTTAGCAAATAAAAAGTATAATTGACCTGGAGGAGATAAAATTGAAAAAAGTAATGAAAAAGAAATGGATTGTATTGGCGCTTGTACTCACAATTGTTGCTGTGGGTGCGGTATCACTGACTGCTTTCGGTGCAGATAATCAGCGGGTGGATTATCAAAGCCAGATGCAGAAAAAAAGCCCATCTGTACGGTAAATCAGGATTGCTTCAAAAGAGGCGTTCATCATGCAAAGCAGAACCGTGTCTCACCAGTGACTTCAACGGCGAACACGTCTGCGGCTTCTACAGCAAAGTACCTCTGCAGCTCCAGTTTATGGAACCTGTCAGTATCCTGACTGCGACGGAACCCACGCAAACCACCAGAATTACGGCCATCATAATAGTGGTCAAAATCACCATGGTTCCTCCCACGGAGGCGGACACCATGGCGGATGGCACGAGTAAGCGCTTTATGGAGACTGCTGTCAGCGAATAAGAGATTCGCTGATGGCAGTTTTTTTTGTGCGGTAATTTCAACCTATGCCTGGCGTCCCAGGCACTCCAGTTACGCAGAATGGGTCGAAAACGCCAAATCAGTTACGGAAAATTAGGGCTGAGCAGGCAAAGTGCGTAACGGACCCACGTCCCAGGCGCCCCAGTTACGCAGAATAGGCCGAAAACGCCAAATCGGTTACGGAGAATTAGGGCTGAGCAGAAAGAATGCGTAATGGGTGTGCGTCCCAGGCGCCCCAGTTACGCAGAATAGGCCGAAAAACGCCAAATCGGTTACGGAGAATCAGAGCTAAGCAGGCAAAATGCGTAACGAGCCTGGGCACCAGGCGCCCTGGTTACGCAGAATGGGCCGAAAACGCCAAATCGGTTACGGAGAATCAGAGCTGAGCAGGCAAAGTGCGTAACGGATCCGCATGCCAAGCTCGTATCCCGGATCCACGTCCTGGATCCGCATCCCAGGCTCGTATCCCGGATCCACGTCCTGGATCCGCATCCCAGGCTCGTATCCCGGACCCATGTCCCGGGGCTCGCATTCCGAAGCCCGCCGCATCCCAGCCGCACACTTGAACCAGGTATTTTGCAGAGTGCTATTTTGTGATATACTGATTGTAATATGGAGACGGTAGGAGGAAGAGATGGAAAAGATCTTAGTGGTAGAAGACGATAACAGCATTCGTGAGGAACTATGTACGCTGCTTCGCGCTAACGGCTATATGCCAGTCAGCGAGGCCCCCTGTGACTTGGCGCTTCTGGATATCAATTTGCCAGGAGAAAGTGGATTTGAAGTGTGCCGGAAACTGCGCCTGCATTCTGATGTGCCAGTGATTTTCCTGACAGCCAGGGATTCAGCCGATGACGAACTGTTGGGGTTTGGCGTGGGCGCTGATGACTATATCCGCAAGCCGTACAACTCCTCTGTGCTTTTAGCAAGGATCAGCAGACTGCTGAAGCGCAAGAGCAGTCCTGTCCTCACGGTGCGTAATCTGACTCTGAACCTCTCTGACATGACCGTCCACTATGACGGGCATTCTCAAGAACTGACCAAAAATGAGACGAGGATTCTGGCGTGACTGATGCAAAAAGAACTGTGTACCAGGGAGGAAATTATCGAGGACCTTTGGCGCAACAGTTTGTATATCGACGAGAATACCCTTTACGTCAATGTCAACCGGCTCAGGGATAAACTGAAAAAAATGGGCGCGGAGGAATATATCCGCACCGTCAGGGAGTGGGGTATCGCTTATGAAATTCAGAGATTACTTATACGCAAAGACAGTCACACTTTGCTTTGTCTGTATCGGCGCGCTGCTCGCCGGTGTTTTTCTGGCATTTGCAGAGGTAAGCGCTGCGTTGATTGTCGTCATAGAACTCTTCCTTTTTGCTTTTGACTGGCAGTTGGCTGCTGGTCAGCTTTGTCATGGAGCGAAAACAGATCCGCCGCTTGCAGAAGCTAGAGGAAGAATTAGAAGACAAATATCTGCTCGGAGAGATTTTGCCGCAGCCGACGGGGTATCTTGAGCAGCAGTATTACCACATGTTCAGAACGATTTCCCGATCGGCAGTGGGGCTTGTAGAAGAAGCAAGACGGGAAAAAAGAGGAATACTGTGATTACGTGGAAAGCTGGATTCATGAGATTAAAACGCCTTTGACCGCCTGTTCGCTCATTTTGGACAATGATGGCGATGTCAGAAAGCTGAGGCGGGAGTTAAAGCGAGCAGATAATCTGACGGAAAACATCCTCTATTATGCAAGACTTCGCAGTGCCGAGAAGGACACCAAGATCAAAATCCTGCAGGCGAAAAAGACGTGATTGAGGAAGCGGTGAAAGCCAGATGGAGCTATTGATCGCATCGAAAATCAGTGTGGAGACGGCGGGGAGTTTTACCGTCTGTACGGACGACAAAATCTTTTGCTTTATTTTAAAGCAACTGCTGATTAACAGTGCGAAGTATTGCCCTGGCTGTCATGTGAATATCACTGCGGCAGAGGGGAAGATGATCTTTGAGGACGACGGCATCGGAATCCCTCCCATGAAGTCAGGCGTGTCACGGAGAGAGGTTTTACGGGCAGCAACGGCAGGCAGATGGGTCGCAGCACGGGAATGGGCTTGTACATCGTAAATGAACTATGCAAGAGATTGGACATCGAACTGCAAGTTGAATCGGAAGAAGGAAAAATTTACCCGGATTACGCTTTTCTTCAGGAATCTAACAAAATTGTAAGATTGATACCCTGCCTGTGTTAGACAAGATATGGCCTTTTCATGCTAGTATTAGAATGAAAAGGAGGAGACGATCAAATGAATGAGATTTTAGAGATTAAAAATGTAACGAAGTATTACGGCAAGGGGAGTGTAGTGACAAAGGCGCTGGACGGTATCTCTTTTCCGTGGAGAAAGGGGAATTTACAGCAATTATGGGGAGCGTCGGGCTCCGGAAAAAGCACCCTGCTCAACGTGATTTCGACCATCGACCGCGTCAGCAGCGGTGAAATTTTTTATCGAGGGTGCCAGGCTGACAGAGATGGAAGAAAAGCAGCTGGCCAATTTCCGCAGAGACCAGCTTGGTTTTATCTTTCAGGAATACAACTTGCTCGACACTTTGACCATTGGTGAGAATATTTTGCTGCCGCTAAATTTGCAGCGGAAATCTCATGAAGATGCGGACAGAGAGCTGGTGCGAGTATCGGAGGCTTTAGGTGTTTCCGATCAGCTATCCAAGTTTCCTTATGAGCTGTCTGGGGGACAGCGTCAGAGGGCGGCATGTGCCAGGGCGATTATCACGAACCCGGCGCTGGTTTTGGCAGATGAACCGACAGGCGCTTTAGACTCCAAGAACTCAAAAACTTCTGATGGAGACCTTTCAGATGATGAATCAGTCACTGGGTTCGACGATTCTCATGGTAACCCATGATCCGGTCGTCGGCTCCTACGCCAATCGAGTATTGTTTTTAAAAAGACGGCAAAATATGGAACGAAGTGAATCGGGGACAGCGGAAGAGACAGGAATTTTACCAGGCGATCGTATCTGTTACAGCGGCGCTGGGAGGTGAGCTTGATGTTCACTAAACTTGCGATGCGGAATGTCAAGAGACAGTTAGGGAATTATCTGATTTATTTTATGACCGTTTCCCTGACTGTTTCTTTTATATTCGCGATAAACAACGTAATCTATAGTCCGCAGCTTTTGCAGTGGGTGGAAGAAGCGAGTTCCATGAAAATCGCGTTAATCGGACTTACCATATTTATCTCATTGATCGTCGCTTTTGTGCTGGGGTATGCCACCGCATTTATGCTGAAATTGCGCAAGCGGGAGTTCGGTACTTACCTGACATTGGGCATGACTAGAAAAAATATTCTCTCCATCTTTGTTTCGGAAACGATGATCATGTGTTTTACGGCACTGGGACTGGGGATTTTGCTGGGATTGTTTATCTATCAGGGGCTGATTATGATCATGAGCAATTTGATGGAAATGGAATTCACCTTTGCTGACTATTCCGCCAAGGGTTTGCTTTTGACCGTCGTGCTGGTGGCGGCCATGTTTGCCATATCGTCCATGGCTTCCGCTCGTTATCTGAAAAAAGTCAGCATTTATGAGCTGATCCATGGCGATCAAATGGTAGAAAAAAGGGTAAAACACCCAACCCTTTGGCTGCTTCTGACTCTGATTTCTCTGAGCGTCGTCATCGGTAGCTGCGTCATGTTCTGCAAGCAGGTAGATATTCTGCTTTTGAAAGACGCTTCAAGTCTGGACTCTGTTTTCATCAGCTTGTTTGTACTGGCAGGCGGCCTGATTGTATTCCATACGGCAGTTTCCAGAATCGTGAACCTGCTTTTGAAGAGGAAACATTTTTTGCAGCAGTGGCAGCCATACCTTTGTTTTGCGCCAGCTCAGCGCATCCCTCCGTGCAAATTCCATAATGATCGGAATGATCGCTTTTTTTGATGGCATTTGCAGTCATCGGCGCCAACGCATCCTTCGCCCTGCGAGCGAATACGCGCGCTGTTCTGGACAGAGACATCCCTTTTTGACGCTCTCTATATAGAAGAGCAATCTGATACCGACAATCAATATAGTCCGATTTCCGTGGACGAAGGCGAGAAGATGATCGAAAAATACGCAAAAATTGTCGAAAAGACTTCCCTTTGCGTTCTATACGACGGGCAGAGATGATTTGCACAACTGTACAGAATGGTCCGGGGAAGACGATTTGTTCATAACAGAGAGCGATTTTAACAAAATATGCCAGTCTCTAGGATTTGATCCAGTTCAGTTGAATCAGGAATACCTGGTGATCGCAAACGACGCATATACCCTGCAATTTGATTTTTCCCAGACGGAGATTGGCGCTGGTGGCAGAACTTATCGCTACGGTGGCATCAGTCAGGATTACCCTCATTTTGCCTACGTATATTTTTATGTAGTCATACCAGATGAAGCGGTGAAAAATATGGAAACAGCTACGAGATGCGTCGCCTATGATCTGGCAGACGGAAAGTATGATGGCAATCGCCTGAAAGAAGAGTTGAGTTATACCGTGCCAGGTGATGATGAAAATGACGGGCCATACGAGATGTGCAATTATGTATTAAAAGAGTATAACCGAATCAGGAGTAACAGCATTCTTGCAGTTTTTGTCGTCGGCGCCCTGTACATCGCTGCCATATTTCTCTTTATGGCCATGGCGATTCTGGCTTTAAAAATATTATCCACCCTCTCTGAAGACAAAAAGAGATACCGCGTTTTATACCGTCTGGGGGCAGATGAACAGGAGCAGAGCAAAGCGCTGTTCCAGCAGACATTCAGTTTCTTCTTCCTGCCTTTGCAATACCGATACTATTGAGCATTCCTACCGGATGGATTTGCGGAAGAATCATGAAGCTGACCGGTTTTTGCGGCGCAGCAGACGGAGGTATATCTCATTGCGGCTGTCATCGCTCTTGTCATGATACTGATCTATGTGTTGTATTTTACAGCAACCTATCAGATTGCAAAGCGGACGGTGATCGTAAATAACCAATCGGGGAGGTGATTGAGATGTTAGCGAAGCTGGCCCCCCTGCGAAATGTAAGAAGACAGATGAGCAATTACTTCGTTTACTTTATGACAGTGATTTTGACTGTGGCTTTGTTATTCGCTTTGTGCAACATGATTTTCAGTCCTCAGCTGAATCTGGATGCGGAGAGTAACAGCGGCATGAAGAACGGCTTGATGGTGCTGATTGCCTTTGTCTTCGTCATCGTAACCTTTGTACTGGGGTATGCTGCGTCCTTCCTGCTCAAATTCCGCAAACAGGAATTTGGCATGTATCTGACCCTTGGCATGACGAGAAATAATATCCTTCTGATTTTTTTGACAGAGACTTTGATCATGGGCATCGTTGCGCTGGGGACGGGCATCCTGCTGGGATTATTTTTCTATCAGGGTATGGTGGCGATCATGATGAAGCTGATGCAGCTGGAACTCACCTTTGCGTCGTATTCTGCCAAAGGCCTTCTGGTCACCATCGGACTTGTCATCGCAATTTTCCTGCTTTCCGCATTTACCTCTTTCGTCTATTTGGAAGTCGTCAACATTTACGACTTACTGCACGGAGCGCAAAAAGTGAAAAGAAGAGCCGTCATCCAAAGGTCTGGGTCCTCATCATGGCGGCATCCCTATTGATAATGATTGAGGCGGCCATGGATTTCATTGATTAATTGAAATTCGGTATTCCAGCAGTAAGGGAAACCTGGATACCGAAATCATGTTGGACCTGCTTATTATAGCCATTGCTCTGATTTTCCTCCATATAGGCGTTGCAAAGAGTCTGATTCCGTTTCTGTTTAAGAATAAAACCTTTTTGCGGCAGAGGCACGAACACCTTCACCCTGAGGCAGCTCAGCGGCACCCTCAGCGTCAATTCTGTCATGGTCGGATTGATGGCATTCCTTCTGACAGCGGCAATCTTCGTCTCTAACGGCGCATTTTTCTTGAAAATACTGGAAAGAACAGGGCACGAAAGATCTAACCCCTTTGACGTAACCTATGTTGAAAACAACGATACAGACAGAAAGACTGATCAGGCCATCCTGCCGGAGGAGGCAGAGCCCATCATCGACAACTACGCAAAAATAGAAAAGAAGTGCACCTATACCACCTATAGAGATGAAACCAACGAGCTAGCAGAACCTTTGGACACCTGGTATGAGAAAAACGTCCTCTATGTGTGTACGAATATCTCGCAGTCTGACTTCAATGCACTCTGCAGAGCACTGGGATATCCGATAGTGAATCTGGACGGACGGTTTCTGGTAGTGACAAATTCGACGCTCGCCGCTGAGACAGATTATTCTTCTGTCACCTTACATTTCGGCAGCAAAGATTACCCTTATGGCGGCAAACGGAAGGGCAGTCGCCTCTGCCTGATTCCATTTATACTGTGGTGCCTGATGAGGCGGTGGAGTCTTTGGAGGTGCAGGAGAAAAAAGTCGTCTATGTCTTAGAACAAAAAACAATACGACGCAGAGCGCCTTCAAGAAGATCTGACTTACCAATTTACGTACGCGGATGGAGAATATACGTCGAATACCTGTGACTACAGGCTGAAAGAAATGGATCGGCAGGTGGGGGACAGTGAAATTGCCATCTTCATCATCGGCGCCCTTTTTACATCGGCATTGTGTTTCTGCTCATGGTCATGGCGATTCTGGCGCTGAAAATTATGTCGGGATTGACGGAGGACAAGCGCAGATACCGGATGCTCTCCTGCCTGGGAGTCAGTGAAGGTGAACAGAGGCAGACGCTGCTGCGCCAGACGGCCGGCTTTTTCCAGCCACTGATACTGCCCGTTTTGTCCAGCGTCCCCATGGGATGGCTGTTCGGCAGGCTGCTGCAACACGGCTGCGCAGGACAAGTGGGAGAAATGTATCTTACAACTTTTCTCATCGCTCTGGTCATCACGATCCTCTACCTATTATATTTCATCGCCATCTATCAGATTGCCAAGCGAACTGTGGTGCAGAAAACAAAATGCTGAAATTACATAAGAATAATTGCTATTTCATCGGAATATTGTTAAAATTAAGACAAGCGAACAAATTAAGGAAGGAGATGTTCCTATGAAATACGCATTTACCCACGCCAATTTGCTGGATGGCAGCAGGGATATGGAGGTGCGCCCGTCCATGACGGTGCTCGTAGAAAACGACAAAATCGTATCCCTGAAGGAGAAGGGCAGCGTGCCGGAGGGTTTCGAAGAAATCGACTTACAGGGCAGATACCTGATGCCAGGTCTGATCAACGCCCACGTCCATCTGCCGGGAACCGGGAAACCGACCAACGCCAGCGAAGCGTCTGACTTGGCGGCAAAGGTGGACAAATCCAAGCTGATGCAGACGGTGCTCAGTTCCGTAGTGAAGAAGAATATCCTCACTTCTCTCAATGCAGGGATTACGACCATCCGCCCGTGGGTGAAGTCAGTTATCGAGATCTGGCGAACAGAGATATGATCAACATCGGGAAATATGTCGGACCGCGGGTTCTGGCCTGTGGCTACGGCGTGACAGTCCACGGCGGCCACACGGATGGCCTGATGGGCATTCCCTGTGAAACGCCGGAAGAGTGTGTCAAAGTCATCCGAGACAATGCGGCCAAGGGGGCGGACTGGATCAAAAAATCTTCGTCACCGGCGGGGTCTTTGATGCAGCCGTAAAGGGGAGCCGGGCGTGGTCAGAATGCCTTATGAACTGGCAAAGGCCTCCCTGTGACGAAGCCCACAAGCTGGGATTCAAGGTTGCATCCCATACAGAGAGCACAGAAGGGGTGCGCATTGCCCTGAAGGCAGGTGTGGATACCATTGAACACGGTGCACGGATGGACGAGGAAATCATCCGTCTTTATAAAGAAAACGGCTCCGCAGTGATCTGCACCATCATTCCGGCTTTGGCCATTGCCAGACTGCCGGGAGAGATGACCAAGATGACAGAGGTGAATCAGTATAACGCAGAGGTGGTCATGGAGAATATCATCGAAAGCGCCAAACAGGCTTTGGCAAATGATATTCCTGTGGGTCTGGGCACCGATGCCTCTTGCCCGTACATTACCCACTATGCTCTGTGGCGGAGGTGTACTACTTTGCCAAATTCTGCGGCGCGTCAAACGCTTTTGCCTTGCACACCGTGACCCTCAGAAACGCCGAAATTCTGGGGCTCTCTGAAATCACAGGTTCTATTGAAGACGGCAAGTGTGCGGATCTGATCGTGACAGAACAAAATCCTCTGGAAGACCTGACTGCCTTGAAAGACGTATCTCTCGTCATGGCTCGCGGGCATTTCATCAGAGAACCGAAGGTGAAGCGGATAGATTACATAGATCAGAACTGGATAAATTGCTTTAAAAAGACCAATACTCAATAACAGAAAGGCGGTGCGTGTGCGCCGCCTTTGATATTGCGTCAAAAGTCAGTCTTTACTTGCGTGAAATAGAAACGTATAATAGAAAGTAGACTAGGGTACCAGGGGAGGATTTATGATTACGGATTCATTTATTCGTGCTTTAACAATAGATAAGACCTATCGAAAGGGAATGCAGATTTTTCTGGAAAAAGACAGGATTTTGGAGTTCAATACCGAAGCAGATGAGAAAGATCCTGATCGCAAGCATATTGATGCATTGGTCAGGGGATCAGACAGGAGGTACTACGACGTCAGTTTAACCTATAACGAAAGAACTGACCAGTTGGAAGAGGAATTTTGTGAATGTCCGGCATTTTCCAATTATGACGGCATCTGCAAGCACTGTGTGGCAGTTCTCAGAGAGTATATGAATCATCAGCAGGGAACCACCCGTTTGGCCTCTAAGGTCAGGCAGACATCCTGGGATGGCAGCCGCAGCAATTTTGCTGTCCATAAGCCCCAGACGACTTATGCCATCAAAAACCTTCTCAATATGCAGATTCAGAAAAAGACCGCGCCAATCTTACAAAAAAAGATGCTTTTGGACGCGTGCGCCTGCTGCCGTCCTTTAAGGTGAATAGGGAGAATCTGGAGACAAAGATTCAGGTTTCCTTTAAAATCGGCATTGACCACATGTATGTTCTGAAGGACGTTTCTGAATTTGCTGAGAATATGGAGGCAGCGGCCAACTTTGCCTATGGCAAAAGACTGCAGTTTATCCATTCTGTAGAGAGTTTTGGTCGGGAATCCCAGCCGTTGGCAGAGTTTTTTGGTAAAGTGGGTTAAAGATTGGGAGAAAAAAAGAACAGGGGAATTCTGTTCTTTACTATACACGGACGATTCCCAAGGTAAGGGAACTATCCATCAGCGGAGCAGAGCTGGAAACCCTTCTGGATATCATGGGAGAGGATGCTTTTGAGCTGGAGCTGAGCGATTCTGTGGTCAGAGAATGGCGTGTCAGTGAGAAGATTCCGGAGATGGATCTATATATTACAGGCAAAGAAGGCGGCATCGAAGTCGCTACCGATGCCAATCCTCTGGTGAGGGGTCGGGAGCATTATCTCTATTTTGCAGAGGGCGAGATTTTCAAGGTGCCGATCAAAGATGTGAAAGCGATTGACCGCCTGCTTTTCTGCATGGAGAGAAAAGTGAACAATCCGTTCTTTGTCGCAGAAGACGACATCCCTATTTTCTGCCGGGAACTGTATCCCACTCTGAAGCAGCAGTTTCTCTGCCATATAGAGAACTTTGTTGAAGAGGACTACGGCATCGCAGAGGCAGAATTTAAGATTTACCTGGATGCACCAGAGAAAAACGTGGTAACAGGGAAGATTGAAGCTGTTTACGGGGACAAAAATACAACGTTTATGACCGGCAGACTGATTACGAGAGCAGGGATTTTGTGAAGGAAATTGAGACTGCCGCTCAGATTGTCCCTTATTTTGAACGCATAGACGAAAGCAGACAGGAACTGGTCATCAGTAAGGATGAGGATACTCTTTTTACAGCCTGCTGACAGAGGGAATTGACGAAATACAGCAGTTAGGCCAGGTCTATGTCTCGGAAAGCCTCAAAAGAGTCAATATCAGATCGACGCCGACGGTATCCATCGGCATTTCGTTATCCGGCGATTTGCTGGAGCTGTCGTTGACAGCAGGCGATATCTCGCGGGAAGATTTGATCGATATTTTGGGAAGATACAACAAAAAAAGAAAAATTCTACCGCTTGAAGAACGGAGATTTTGTACAGATAGAAGACGATGGGATCACCACGTTGGCAGAACTGCGGGAAGGGGCTGAACCTGACTGCAAAGCAGCTCCGGCAGGAGACGGTGCTGCTGCCCAAGTACCGTGCACTTTACTTGGACAGTGAACTGCAGGCAAAGACCTCTCTTTCGGTGGATCGCAGCAGAGATTTCCGCGCTTTGATCCGCGACATGAAGACGGTGGACGACAACGATTTCGAGGTGCCGGCGACCTTGTCGAAGACCTTGAGAGAATATCAGAAGAAGGGCTTCCTGTGGCTGAAAACTTTGGCGCACAATGGCTTTGGCGGAATTCTGGCTGACGATATGGGGCTTGGGAAGACGCTGCAGATTATCGCCTATCTGTTGTCAGAACAGGAAGAGAAGGGGGACTGCAGACAGCCGCCCATCGCTGATCGTCTGTCCGGCATCCCTGGTGTACAACTGGGAGAGGGAATCCATCGGTTTGCACCTGCCCTAAAGACGCGGTTGATCATCGGAACTGCGGCGGCACGCCAGACTTTGATCGAGGCCATAGAAGCCGGGGAGGTGTGCATCACGTCTTACGAACTGCTGAAGCGGGATATCAAGATTTATCAAGAGGTCGCCTTTGGCTGCCAGGTCATCGACGAAGCGCAGTATATCAAGAACCACAATACCCAGGCGGCAAAGTCTGTAAAGTCAATTCACGCCGGCTTCCGCGTGGCACTGACGGGGACGCCTGTTGAAAACAGACTCAGCGAGCTTTGGAGCATTTTTGATTTCCTGATGCCGGGTTTCTTGCATTCCTACGACCGATTCCGCAAAGAAATGGAAAACCCTATCATCCAAGGGCAGGACGAGGAAGCGATGGAGCGGCTTCGCAAGATGACCCATCCCTTTATCCTGCGGCGACTGAAAAAGGATGTGCTCAAGGATCTGCCGGATAAGATTGAAAAAGAATATGTTCACCAGAATGGACGGCGAGCAGCAGAAGTTATATGACGCCCACGTGAAGCAGCTGCAGATGTTCTTAGATGGGGCCAGCGATGAGGAGTTTTCAATGTCGAAGATCAAATTCTCTCGCAGCTGACCAGGCTGCGGCAGATCTGTTGTGACCCGGCTCTCGTCTATGAAAATTATCAGGGAGTATCGGCCAAGACCCAGATGTGTATCGAACTGATCAGCAATGCAGTCAGCGCAGGACATAAGATTCTGCTGTTCTCACAGTTTACTACCATGCTCGGCGATTTGGAAGGGAGACTTGAGCAGGAGGGCATCTCTTACTATATTTTGACAGGAGCGACCAGCAAAGAGAAACGGAGCAGAATGGTGAAAGCTTTTAACGAGGATGATACCTCTGTCTTCTTAATTTCTCTCAAAGCAGGCGGTACCGGATTGAACCTGACGGCCGCTGACATGGTCATTCACTTTGACCCTTGGTGGAACCTGGCGGTGCAGAATCAGGCGACGGACAGAGCGCACCGCATCGGCCAGAAAAAATGTGGTGACCGTCTATAAGCTGATTGCGCAGGATACCATCGAGGACAAAATTTTGGAACTGCAGGAGCGCAAGAAGGATCTGGCTGATCAGATTCTTACTGGCAGAGCTATGGAGAGTGTTGATTTTAACCGAGAAGAGCTGATGGACCTATTGCGAAAATCATAAGGAGGAACAATATGAGCATTGTTAAAAATGAACCGAAGATCAAGTTTGCACTGATTGCAGCGATTCGCGAACAGTTGGAACAGAGAGCAGCCTGGCTTTACCTTCTCTGTGACGAGGCGCGCAAGAAGGGGCTTCCGCCCATGGACTTTGCGCCGGAAGCCATCCGCCGCTGTGGAATTGGCGAAGGCAAGTTTTTGATTAAGAAAGGTAAGACCGATAGTCTGAAAGGCCTTCGCAAGACGTTGTTTTCTCTGCCCGCCCGGAAAGTCTTTGAAATGGATGTGATCAAAAGCACTGATGATGAGCTGGAGCTGCATTTTCATTACTGCCCGCTGGTCAAGGCCTGGCAGAAATGCGGCTGCTCTGACGAGGAAATCGCCATGCTCTGTGACATCGCCATGTGTGGCGATCGGGGGGTATCGGTGAGGCCTACTGCTGTGAGCTGGAGTTGACAAAGACTATTGCAGGCGGAGACGATATCTGCCATCTGAGATATCACAAATAGAATTAGTGTGGCAGGAATGGGCGGAAAATGTTATAATAGTTTCACAATCTTACGACGTTGCCTTTTTTGCCCCAAGCTTGCTTGGCTAGGCAAAACGGACAGCGGAGTGAGTGAAACGAGCGTAGGAGTATTGCGTAAGCAATACGTTGTCGCAAGGAAGAAACCATTGAATCATGAATTTCGATTGAATTTTCAAAGGAATATTCATGATATAATGAGGATAGATTTTACGAGACGAGAAAGGAAGAGATAAGATGATTCAGATTGAAATGTTAAATGTAAAAAGGCCAGCCGGTTCAGGGCGTGCGTATTGTAGCACCTGGCGGAGAAGGGCATCCGAATATGCTGGTTCTTCTCTGCAAGAAAGGTTACATCATGTGCGGCTATTTAAATCAGGGAACAGCAGAAGCTTGTTAAGGATGCGGCAGCTGTTGTTGGCGGAAGCACTTTTGATGAAATTCTGGCTAATCCGGTCAAGAGCGTTTCTCCTGAGGCAGAAGCTCTCGGCGTCGCTGTCGGTATGACTGGTGCAGAGGCTTGCGAGAAGCTTAACGCATAACAAATCTTAGCTGCCTGCTGGAATCAGTGGGGCAGCTTTTTTAATAGGAAATATCGATTTCCTATTAAAAAAAGGGGTGTGCAGAGGGGAATCCCTCGCCGCCCTCAGGAGGGTGCTCAGCCTGAGTAGCAGGCGCCGAAGGGAACCTGCCTTTTCGCCCCAGCCTCAGCTGGCTGGGCGAAACGGACAGCGAAAGGAGCGTAGCGACTGGAGGAGCGAATAAAATGAGCGTTAGGGTTCCCTAGCGGAGTGGTGCAGCCACTTTTTTTTTTGTATACTAAGATAGAATGGAAAGAGGTGAGCCTGAAGTGAAACTGGTAATTGCTGAAGCTCCATGCAAGGTCTGTTAGGGCAAACCCGCATGGAGTGAATCGATGATTTGCCCAAACGACTTTGCATTTTAATTGAATGATACTAAATTAAAAGGAGCAAAGTCAAAATGAAAAATATCAATTTAATAATGAAAAAGAACTTCACAGTTTTCTGATTTTGTGGTCGACACAATCATTGTCACTGCTCGGAAGTTCGATGACCAATTTTGCGCTGGTGATGTGGACCTATCAGGAAAAGGGGTTCAGCTTTAACGACGGCGCTTTTATCCGTCTGTTCCTACGTGCCTTATATCGTGATGAGTATCTTCGCAGGTGCACTGAGCGACAAATGGAATAAAAAGTGACCATGCTGGTCAGCGACAGCTTTGCCGCTCTTTGCACAGTAATGGTCCTCGTATTGCTGAAGTCTGGACAACTGGAAATCTGGCACCTCTATTGCCTCAATGCCTTGAACGGATTGATGGGCACGGTACAGCAGCCGGCTGGAGATGTGGCGATCAGTTTGATCACACCGAGGGAACATTATCAAAAAGTGAGTGGACTGCGTTCCTTCTCAAACTCACTGGTTAACATTCTGTCGCCTGTGGCAGCGACGTCTATTTTCGCAGCTTTTGGGCTAGATGCAGTCATCTACTTTGATTTGTCTACCTTTACTGTAGCCTTTATAGCGCTCTGCTTCTTTGTGGATATTCCCATAGTACAGGAAATAAAGGACAAAGGGGATTCTCTGATAGAGTCAGCAAAGGATGGACTGCGATACCTGAAAAAACACCGCGGGATTTTGGACTTGATTCTCTTTCTGGCAGGCATTAATCTGACAGCGTCTATGTACAACGCAGCTTTTTCCCGCCATGCTTCTCTCACGGAGCGGGGGCGGAGAAAGGGCACTGGCCATTGTCAACGCATCGGTGGGAATCGCCATGCTTGTAGGAAGCCTCGCTGCATCTGTGCTGCCAGAACCTAAGAGCAGGGTTCGCATTATTTGCAACACCTTATTCTTGTCCATGAGCACGGAGAACTTCTTTTTTGGCCTTTGGCAGTTCGGTTCCCTGTCTGGTGTCTGGGTGCAATCTTAGGCTGGATCTGGGTTCCGATTATGAACGCAAACATGGACGTGCTCTTTCGCAGCTATATCCCGGTGGCAATGCAGGGACGAGTCTATTCGAGCAGAAATACACTGCAGTTTTTTTTACCATCCCGGTGGGATACCTTTTTGGCGGTGTACTGGTTGACAAGGTTTTCGAGCCGTTCATGGCCATGCAGCAGCCAGACAGTCTATGGCTTACTGCCTTTGGCAGCGGCAAAGGTTCCGGCGCGGCCATGTTCTTTATGATCATCGGCATTCTCGGTGTTGTGACTTGTCTTATTTTTCGAAATGACAGTCATATTTGGAAATGGAAGAGTGAATAAATATAGGAGCGCCTGCTTGCAGGATGCTCCTTTTTTTTCATTCATAGGAAATTGCGTTTTTATAATTTCTTATAAATTGAAAAAGTGGTTTATGCAGAGGGGAATCCCCTGGCCGCCCTAAGGAGGGTGCTCAGCCTGCAAAGCAGGCGCCGAAGGAACCCTAGGTTCCCTGGCGATGGCGTCAGCCACTTTTTATGTCAGAAATTAGTATAATAATTTCACGGTGTATCCCTAGAAAGACTTGACAAGTATGGTAAAATAGAAGGGCTGAAATGAAAAAAAACGGAGGTTAGGATGAAATTGACAAATCTGCAAGGGGCGGAACTTATAAATGTTTTAAAAAGTACGATGGGGTCTTTATGGTTGATCACTCTCGAGAGTCAGGAAGTTGAAATTCTGCAGAATGTCATGATACCGGAATTAACCGGCAGAGTGATGGATTACAAAAGAGTTAATTGCCATTTATCTGCAGGAATATGTTTACCCTTCAGATAAGGAAAAATGGCAGGCGTGTATGTCTCTGTCGGCTTTAAAAAGAGATGTGTCAGTCTGCGTGCAGGGAAAAAGGTCTTTGAGATGCGGTTTCGGAATCAATCTTTTGGATTTGAATGGCACCAGGCTTTCTTACACGTATTTGAAGACGAGGCGGAAAGCCGGATCGTATACTGCTGTCAAGCAGATATATCAATGAATTCAAGAGAGGCGAAATCATTGCCAAAGCTGTCGAGACCGAGTACGATTATGTCAATTACATAGATGCAGATACGAACAGCTATGTGATGTACGCTTCGAATGTGCAGTCAGGGAACACCGATGCCTCCGATCACGAGTAACGATTATGAAATGGAAGTGCGGACCTATAACCGCATCTATGTTCCCGCAGAGCAGCAGGAGGAACTGACTGAGAAAATGATGCTTGCAAACATTTTTGCCAATTATTGAGGAAAAGGGAGAATGTATCATATATGGTAATATGCTGGAAGATGGTGTTTTAAAAGACAAAAAAATGCGCTACAGCTATTTTGACCGAGAAAAATAGCATCCTGGTAATGACGAGAACGGATATCACAGAAATCAAAGAAGAAAAACGTCAGAAGCAGCTTTTGCAGGATGCGCTGAACGCTGCTTCTGCCGCCAACAAGGCAAAGTCAGAGTTCCTATCGCGGATGAGCCATGACATCAGGAGAACGCCCATGAACGCCATCATTGGAATGACGGCGATTGCCGGCGCACATATTGAGGAACAGGATCGGGTCGCAGACTGCCTTGCAAAGATTACTTCCTCATCAAGACTTTTGCTGGGACTAATTAATGAAGTTCTCGATATGGCAAAGGTGGAAAGCGGCAATATTGTTTTGGCGGAAGAAAAAGATCGACATGGCTGGCATGACGCAAAGCATTATTAACATGATTCAGCCGATGATTGACAGAAAGAAACAATTTTTTGAAGCCCATATCGAAGATGTGAAGGATGAAATGGTCATTGGAGATTTGCAGCGTTTGCAGCAGGTGCTTCTCAATCTGCTCTCCAATGCGACAAAGTACACGCCGGAAGGCGGCCATATTCTCTTTGAAATTAAGGAAAAAGCCTTCTATGCAGAGAGGAATGGGCTGTTATGAATTTTCCGTATCTGACGATGGTATCGGCATGACCCAGGATTTTTGGAAAGGATATTTGAACCCTTTGAAAGAGCTGATGACGAAGCAATTCGTTCCATTCCGGGAACTGGTCTGGGTATGGCAATCAGCAAAAAATATTGTGGAAATGCTGGATGGTACAATTCAGGTTGAAAGTACCTATGGAAAAGGGTCAAAATTTACAGCCACTTTCTGTCTCAGACTGCAGGAGCAGCCAGAGTGGAATACGGCATCCCCTGGCCGGGCTTCCAATTTTGGTAGTGGATGATGATGAAATCGTCTGTGTAGATGTATGTGAAAGACTTGAAAAAATGGGCATGGACGGCGAATATACTCTTTGCGGAAGAGATGCAGTAGAGAAGGTGGTGTCCGCGCATTACAAGGGCAGAGACTACTTTGCCGTTATTATAGATTTGAGGATGCCAGGGATGGACGGCATAGAAACCACGAGACGAATACGCGCACAGGTGGGTAAAGAGGTGCCGATCATCATGATTTCGGCCTATGATTGGTCAGAATTCGAGGATGAAGCCGTTAAAGCCGGGGTCAACGACTTTATCGTCAAACCTTTGTTCCAGTCCAGATTGGTTTACAAGCTGAATCAACTCGTTTCCAAACAGTCAGAGCCTATTTCAAAGGGATTTAATTCTTTGCCGCAAGGCGAGTATGGCGGAAAGCGAATCCTCTTGGCAGAAGACAATGCTCTGAACCGCGAAATCGCTACAGAACTGCTTTCGGCTGTCAATCTCGATGTAGAGGTAGCGGAGAATGGTCAGATTGCCGTGAATATGGTGCAGGAAAAACCGGAAGATTACTACGATTTGATCTTCATGGATATGCAGATGCCTGTTATGGACGGCTGCGATGCTGTGAGAAATACTCGAGGATTGAACCGCAAAGATGTGCAGCGGATGCCCATCATCGCTATGACCGCCAACGCTTTTTCTGATGACGTCGAAAAAGACAAAGGCGGCGGGAATGAATGAACATTTGTCAAAACCAATCGATATGGAAGTGCTGAGCCAGACATTGGCTAAGTGGCTGTTGTAAAGGATATGGGGTGAAAATACAACTGGTAAGAATTTCTTACCAGTTGTTTGTTTGATTCCATAGGAAATATCGTCCGTAGGACGTATTTCCACGTTGCTTATATTAATCTAGTAATTGACCTTTTCTATAAGACCATTCTAAATAATCGGGGTTCTGGTAGTAAGCGCCGATTTTGAAGTTGGAAATCTCATCTCTGATAAAGGATTTGAAGGTGTTGATCATTTCGTTCACTTCTTCACCTGGTTTTGCGCAGTCTTCGATCATAATGGAATAGAGTCTGCCAATATCCATGAAACCAGGAATCCTATATTTGCAATTTGTTATGGTATCAAACTCACCAGGTTTGATGCCGTAGATTTCTATGATTTCATCGCTGACCTGTTCGAAGGAGAGGCAGTGGTTGACCTCTGCATCCTACAGCGGCTTGAGTACGCCGTCCTTTCCAAGGGCATCGATAATCGCACCTCTTTGGTTATTCGTTTTACGTGCCGTGTACTGATGAGAGAGCATACGTAGAAAAAATCATTTTGCTGTTTACTGAAAGATAAGAAAATACGTAAGTGTTGTTTACAATTAAAACTGTTTAACATCTCTTAAGACTTAGTATTATAATGCTGAAAATTGACAATTTTCGGAAATTGATTTACAATGTAATAACAAGGTTACGGTGTTTAGAAACGAACTGACGGAGTCTGTCTTAAGTATTTATAATATAAGACAAATTAGAATGGTAAGTATAGGGGGATTAGCGGTAGGAGAATTGAAAAAGTAAGGGTAAAATTGCCACCTGGTGGCAGGATAAATTTATAGACAAAGAGACATTTGAAATAGTGAGCAGGAATGAAATTATTTTTTGAGCCTGATCGATATGAATTGATTATTGTGGACATTGGCGAACCTGAATGTTGGGCATGTGGCAAACAAGCCATTGGTTCTTTAGAAGACGAAAAACAACAATCAATCATAGGCATATGGAATAGTGCTAAAGGGCTGGAAAGGTGTCATATCTTATCTAAACAATTCGGTGAGCAGGATGAAGAACAAAATTACTTCTTAATGTGTAGTAAATGTCATTTTGATTCGCCTGATACTAAAGATAAGAAAAAACTTTTTCCAGTGGGTAATTTATAGACGGCATCACAATTCATTTTATCAACAAATTCAACAGACTCTTAAAGAGACTGCAAATATGAAAGGACTTGAAATTGAGGATCTATGCAGTCAACTAGAAGAAAGTGAACCATCTAGTTACAAAGTAGTCAAAATGGTAGTTGAAAAGTCTTTTTAAAAGCTGTGCATTACACGGACAACACTTTTCAATGTCATCAGTGTGTGCCGGTATCATTGATGAACTGGTATCCTATCTAAATGAGGATGGAAAAAGTAAAAATGAATGAGTAGGAAATATTAGAATGAAATAAAATTAAAAGCCAGAGTCATAATCAAATACAAAAGTGTTGAAAATGCTCTGGCTTCTAATGGTGTAACCCTATACCTCAAAATTATTATTTCTATCCTCAGAAAAAAACATTTCTGACATTATTTATATTACTATATCTTTTTGAATTCTTTCAACGTATATTTCAATAAATGTGAAGTATACGTAGTAAACCATATTTAATTTAGCTTGACTAGTGACCAATATTAGGTGTATCCTTATAAGAAGAATCACATTGCAGAAGATTTTGACTTTTGTCCCACATAAAGGAGGCAGGCGCATGAATCACTTTGATTTTAAAGACTTGATGGCATTTGGCATGTTTATTTTAGCCTTGTTGACGTTTATCCGTTTATGGTAACAATAATACAGGTGAGCCAATTCAAACGATTAGTTGGTTGGAATGGCTTTTCAAGAAAGTTAAAGTCAATCTATCCTGTAACAGATTGCTCATTTACAATATAAGAGTTTTGCTTTGGAAATTCAAGTTTCATGTTGAATAAGAGAAAGAAAGTGAATTAATGAAAGAAAAAAATATCTCGCCCACATCAGTGACGACAAGACAAGAGAACAACTCTTAATGGACCACCTGATAGGCACTGCAGGCTTGCTGGGCAATTTGCAAAAAGCTTTTGACTGTGAGGAACAGGGACGAGCGACCGCTAAATCCCACGATTTGGGAAAGGCGACCATCGCCTTTGAGCATAGGCTGCTGCACGATGGTCCGAAAGTCGATCATTCGACTGCGGGGGCGAAAAGAACTATACAACATTGGCGGCCTTTCCAATATTCTTGCGGCTTATTGCGTAGCGGGTCATCATGCAGGCTTGCCAGATGGCGGTGCGCCTGGTGAAGGTGCCGGAACACCGACCTTGCACGGTAGAATGGCGAAGGAACTTGAGGATTACAGTGATTTCTTAAAAAAAAGAAATCGAAATCCCCAAAATTCCTGTCCCACCTTTAAAAATCCATTGGAAAGAAGGGTGGATTCAGTCTAGCGTTCTACACGAGAATGTTATTCTCCTGCCTTGTAGATGCAGACTATCTGGACACGGAAAATTTATGAGCAATGGGGCTGTGGTGCGGCCGAAAAGTGATTCGATGGATGTAATTTTAAGCTGCTTGCGCAACACATAACACCATGGCTTAAAAAAATACAGATCGAAATACGATCAATGGCCGTAGAACAGAGATTTTAAAAAGCCTGTCTTGAAAAGGGACAGGCTGCACAAGGACTCTTCCAACTGACTGTTCCTACGGGAGGCGGGAAGACGGTATCATCCATGGCTTTCGCTTTACGACACGCAGTAGAGCACGACCTGGAGCGAATCGTGTACGTAATTCCATACACGTCGATCATTGAACAGAATGCCCAGGTTTTTAGAGATATTTTTTGGTGACGAGAATGTATTAGAAGACCACTGCAATGTTACCTTCGATGACCCAGATGAACTCAAAAAAATATCAGTTAGCTGCAGAGAATTACGATAAGAGGATCATCGTGACGACCAACGTCCAGTTCTTTGAGTCACTGTTCTCTAATATGACGTCAAAGTGCCGGAAGCTGCATAACTTGGCCAAAAGTGTCATCATCTTTGACGAGGCGCAGATGCTGCCAGTGGAATATTTGCTGCCATGCATACGGGCAATCAGTGAATTGGTCTATAATTATCACTGTACGGCTGTGCTTTGTACAGCAACGCAGCCGGCTTTGAACGAGCACTTCCCCAAAGAAGTATCGACTAACATACAAGAGATATGCCCCAACGTAGAGGAACAATACCAATTTTTCAAAAGAACGCAGGTAGTGAAAATAGGAGAGATCTCAGAAGAAGTTTTAATCAATAGTTTAAAAGACCAGGAACAAGCGCTGTGCATACTCGGCAGTAGAGCAAATGTTCGGCGTGTTTTCAAACAACTGCAAAATGAAGGCGTGGAAGGTGTTTATCATTTATCTACTCTGATGTATCGGAACATAGAAAAAAAGAATTTTAGAAGAGATTAGGGAACGCTTAAAGTCGTCAAAACCGTGTAGAGTAATATCTACAAGCTTAATTGAAGCTGGCGTAGACGTGGACTTTCCATCGGTATGGAGACAGCTTGCAGGTATCGACTCGATTATCCAGGCAGCCGGCCGCTGCAACCGGGAAGGAAAGCGGCCTTTGGACCAGTGTAAAACAGTCTTTTTCACGCTGGAGGGTCAGAAAAAATACATCTTCACCGAGCAATATGAGGAGACCGATTTCGGTGGCGGAACAGATCGTGAGCAAGTATGAAGACATTTCAGAATTGCAGCCGATCCATGAATATTTCAAGAACCTTTATAAGGTTACAGGGGACGGAATCGATAAAAAGCTCATCGTGGATGCCTTTGAAAATGCAGTGAACTCCTGTAATTTCCCCTTTAAAACAGTATCAGATGCCTTTCAATTGATTGAACAGGAGACAAAAAACGGTATTGATACCAATTGAACCGAAGGCAAAAAGAAATCGCTGCAAAGCTAGAAGAAGGTATATACTCCAAGCAGTTGATGCGGGATGCAGGACGCTACTGTGTAAGTCTGTATAAAAATGAGTATGAGGCTCTGCACGATTTGGGTTATATAAAAGATCCGTTATTTGAGGGTTTTGCCGTTCTGACAGATAAAAATCAATACAAAGAAGAATATGGCTTAGAAGTAGTAATGGAAACTGGTATCGGAATTATGTTTGAAGGTTAACGAAAGGAGAGTGATGAGATGAGTCATGGAGTACGGGTACATGTATGGGGGAGACTATGCACTGTTTTCCCGGCCAGAGATGAAGGTGGAGCGATGTAGTTATGACGTTATGACCCCATCGGCTGCCCGAGGAATTCTGGAGGCCATTTACTGGCATCCAGGGATGCGCTGGATCATCGATAGAATCTATGTGAGAAACCCTATAGAATTTACCAGCGTCAGAAGAAATGAGGTGAAAAGCAAGATTCAGGCAACAAGCGTACTGTCTGCAATGAACGGTGGAGAAAAACCATTATACATATCTACAAAAAAGAAGATATCGCGCAGAGGGCGGCAATCATCCTGCGGAATGTAGATTACGTCATCAATGCACACTTTGAGATGACAGAACGTGCCAATGAAAGCGACAATGAAGGAAAGTTCAAGGACATCATCATGAGACGGCTGCGGAGAGGACAGTGCTACCACACGCCATATTTTGGATGCAGAGAGTTCCCCGTGAACTTTGAACTGTATGAGGACGCTGAGATTGAGACTGCATACGCAGATCAAATAAAAGATCTGGGATATATGCTGTATGATCTCGACTATTCAGATCCTGAGAATATTCAGCCTATGTTCTTCCGGGCAGAACTGAGAAACGGCATCCTCGATCTTAGAAATTGCGAGGTGGTTCGATGATATTGCAGGCTTTAGTAAAAAAATATTATGAGTGCCTTGCAGATGCAGGGAAGGTTACAAGACCTGGCTGGTGCAGCGCAAAGGTGGCAGCGAGCTTAAATATTTCTCAAGAAGGAGAACTTTTAGGTATCACACCTCTGAAGAATGAAGAAACGAGAGGAAGAAAACCATCGAAGTGCCAAAGTCAAAAGAAGTACCTGAACAGGTCACCAGGTCTTCGGGCGTTTCACCAAACTTTCTGTGCGATAATTCCAGCTATATTCTTGGAATCGATACAAAGGGAAAACCTAAGCGGACAAAAAAGAATGTTTTGAGGCATCAAAAGAAAGGCACTTACAGATTTTGGAGAATGTTCACTCTGGTACAGCGGAAGCGATAAAATCCTTCTATCAAAATTGGAACCTGGATGAAGCAGAGACGAATCAAGTAATTAGTGAACACTTTGAAGAACTATGTGCTGCATCGAATTTGGTCTTCTATGTCGATGGAGATTTCGCTCAAGATGACCCCCGAAATTAAAGCCGCCTGGGAGGAATTTTACTGCCAGAAAGAAAAAAAGGAAAAAAGGAATCTGCCTGGTTACAGGAGAACAGACCGAGATTGCAAGAATCCATGGACTGATCAAAGGGAGTTCCAGGCGCACAATCCAGCGGCGCTTCTTTGATCGGGTTCAATGCACCGGCGTTTCTGTCTTACGGAAAAGAGCAAAGCTATAACGCACCTGTTGGTGAACAGGCAGTGTATGGATATACGACTGCACTGAATTATCTGATCAATACAAAGGATCTTAAAGGGTATCCGTTCAGAAGTGCGCTTGGTGATACGATGGTAGTTTACTGGTCAGAAAGTGGTAAAGAAGAATATCAAAACGCCTTTGCCGATATTAGTGAACCCACTGTGGATAATCAAGAAATCATCCGCAGTGTTTTTTGACAATTTAGAAAAAAGGCGAGGGATTGACGTAGAAGGGTGTTATCTGGAATATCACCTGATGAGAAATTCTATATTCTTGGCTTGTCTCCTAACGCCGCCAGGCTTTCTGTGAGATTTTTCTATGAGGATAGCTTTGGCAATATCTTAAGACATTTAAAAGAGCACTATGACCGAATGGAAATCGTGCGCCCTGCTATGGATTCTATAAAGTATCTCGGAACGTGGCGGATGCTTCAGGAAATTGTGAACAAAAAGTCGAAGGATAAAAAACCGCCTGACAACATCGGCGGAGCTGCATTTCGGGCAATTCTATCTGGGGATAGATATCCGGAGACACTATATCAGGCTGTTTTGCAGAGAATTACAGCGGAGCAGGATGATCCTGATGCGAGGATTTATAAGATAACAAGAGGAAGGGCAGCGATTATCAAAGCCTACTTGATCAGAAACACACGTTTATCAGAAAAGGAGGAGATTACCGTGGGACTAAATGAAAACAGCAAGAGTATTCCTTATAATTTGGGAAGAATGTTTGCGGTTCTTGAACACATTCAGGAGGAATCTGCTGACAATAAGATCAACTCCACCATCAAAGACAGGTTTTTTAATTCAGCCTGTGCTACGCCGGCATCCATTTTTCCGGTTTTGCTCAAATTGAAAAACAGCCATATGAAAAAAAGGTGGAGCGGAAAAATGTCGGAATTAAAATCAACTTTGAAAAGATGTTAACGGATATTCAGAGCAGATTTCCAGTTACAGACGATCAGATGATTGCATATCCGAGACGATTGTCTTTGGAAGAGCAGGGAATGTTTATTCTCGGGTATTACCATCAAACTCAGAAACGTTATGAGAAGAAAGCAGAGGAGGAATAGAAAAATGAGTGAAGCAATTAAAAACAGGTACGAATTTATCATATTGTTTGATGTGGAAAATGGTAACCCAAATGGAGATCCGGATGCAGGAAATATGCCGAGAATAGATCCGGAAAGTGGATATGGCATCGTGACCGATGTATGCCTGAAGAGGAAAATCAGAAATTATGTTGCGACGGTGAAAGACCCTGATTACAGCCAGGACATTACTGAGGGAGAGCAGGGATACAAGATTTACATCAAGGAGGACGTTCCGCTGAACCGCAGTGATGCCATGGCGTACAAGTACCTGGGTCTGGATGACAAATCTATAAAGGATGCAAAGAAGAAAGATCCTGATATTGATTTAAAAGGTGCGCGATTTTATGTGCAGGAACTTTTTTGACATCAGAACTTTTGGGGCAGTAATGACTACTTTTGTAAAAGCGGCACTAAATTGCGGACAGGTACGTGGTCCGGTGCAGTTGGGCTTTGCAAGGAGCATCGATCCAATTATCAGCCAGGATATCACGATTACCCGTGTAGCCATTACTACAGAAAAGGATGCTGAGGACAAGAAGACAGAGATGGGTCGTAAGAACATCGTACCGTATGCACTTTATCGTGCCGAAGGCTACATCTCCGCCAATCTGGCAAAAAAAGTCACCGGATTCTCAGAAGACGACCTGGAACTTCTCTGGCAGGCAATTATCAATATGTTTGAGATCGATCATTCTGCAGCGAGGGGGAAAATGGCAGTCAGAGAACTGATTGTATTTAAGCACAGTACCGAACTAGGGGATTGCCCAGCCTATAAGCTCTTTGATGCGGTTAAAGTCAATAAAGTTGAAGATGTTGTATATCCGAGAAAGTATCAGGATTATGTCGTGGATATCGATAAAGGCATGATTCCTGAAACGGTAGAAGTATCGAGGAAAATATAACAATGGCTTATTTAGAATCTGACTACCTCATGCTTTCCGGCATCCAGCACTTTGAATTCTGCCGCAGGCAGTGGGCTTTGATTCACATCGAGCAGCAGTGGGCAGAGAACTACCGAACCACTGCCGGTGAATTGATGCATAAACAGGCTCATGAGGAAACATCTGTGGAGAAGCGGGGCAAGCTTTTTGATCATGAGAGGGCTTCGCATCGCCTCGGCAGAGTTAGGTGTATCAGGCCAATGTGATATTGTGGAGTTTCATCAAGTGAAGTCAGGTATCACGATTTCGGGCTACGATGGAAATTGGGATGTGATGCCTGTAGAGTACAAGCGCGGCACAGAAAAAAGAAGGGCGTGAAGATGAGGTTCAGCTGTGCGCCCAGGCCATGTGCCTGGAGGAGATGTTTCTGACTGAAATCCCCAAAGGCTATTTATATTATGGGGAAAATAAACGGCGGACTGAGATTCTATTTGATGAAGAACTGCGGCTACATGTGAAAGAAATCTGTCACGAGATGCACGGGTTATATCAAAAAGTTATACACCAAAGGTAAAGACCAATAAAAAATGCCGATCCTGTTCGCTAAAAGACCTTTGTCTGCCGAAACTGAACAAAACGCTTAGCGTGGAAGAATATATCAAGGAAAAGGCTTACTGGAACGGGTGGCGGAGAATGAGAAAACTGTTGAATACGCTTTATGTAATGTCAGAGGACGTTTACCTTGCTTTAGATGGAGAAAATATAGTCATCCTGCGTGATGAAGAGACCGTTGGCAGGTTCCGTTACATACTTTGGAGAATATCGTAAGCTTTACTTATAAGGGCGCTTCACCTTCTTTAATGGGAGCGTGCGCAGAGAAGGGAATTGATCTCAGCTTTTATTCTCCGAGAGGACGATTTCTGGCGAGAGCTTCAGGGGCGGTCATATGGCAATGTACTGCTTCGAAAAAGAGCAATATCGAATATCTGATGATTTGAAGCGAAGTGTGCTATATGCGAGGAATATGATCTTAGGGAAAGTTTTTTAACTGCAGATGGAGTTTAGAACGTACAATCCGAGACAATGGAATGAGAGTGGATGCGGAACGTATCAAAGAGGTTTCCCAAGAATTGAACGAGGGTCTGGAACAAATCAGAACTTGTGAAGATTTGGATACCCTTAGAGGAATTGAGGGTGAATTAGCCTCTCGCTATTTCTGTGTGTTTGATGAGTTGATTATCAATCAGAAATCGGATTTTGTATTCCGTGGACGCAATCGGAGACCACCGCTGGACAACATCAATGCGCTGCTTTCTTTTTGCGTACACTGTTCTTGGCAATGAATGTGCAGCAGCGTTGGAAAGCGTGGGTCTCGACTCATATGTTGGATTTTTTGCATCGGGACAGACCTGGCAGACAATCGCTGTCATTAGATTTAATGGAAGAGCTGCGTGGTATCATGGCTGACCGATTTGCTCTAACTTTGATCAATAAAAAGATAATTAAAGGAGAGCATTTTTGATCGTCAAGGTGATGGTGCCGTTTTGCTAAGTGATGAAGGAAGAAAGCAGTTTTTTGCAGCATGGCAGCAGCGTAAAAAAGGAAACGATTACGCATCCGTTCCTCAATGAAAAGATCCCCTGGGGGTTGGTGCCATATGTACAGGCGATGCTTTTAGCACGAACAATTCGAGGCGATTTGGAGAGCTATCCGCCATTTTATGGAAATAAGGAGTGTGATATATGTTAGTTTTGATTACTTATGATGTGTCTACGCAGGATGGTGCCGGCAAAGAGAAGGCTGCGTAAAGTCGCCAAGGAGTGCGTGAACTATGGTCAAAGGGTGCAGAATTCGGTATTTGAGTGCATACTTGATGCATCGCAAGCGTTACTGCTGAAAGACAAGCTTTTGTCGATTATTGATGAGACGCAGGATAGCCTCAGGTTTTATAATCTCGGAAACAATTACGAGACAAAAGTGGAACATTATGGAGCTAAAAAGAAAGTTATAAAGCAGAAGGCGTTTTGATGGTATAACCTTGGTGCGAAAGGCAAGTGAACATGAAATCCCTGGGTCTTTCGCACCTGTATTCTTGTAAGTTTAATTCCTTATGTGGAAATATATGTTACATATGGTTTGTCCAAATCTAAAAAAGTAATACAAATTAATGGGAATTTCTTTTTAGGAGATTGGCGTTAATTTGCAGTCGCACTCCGCATGGAGTGCGTGGATTGAAATTTTAGTCTCCATCGTTATCACCTCCATCAGGCGGTGTCGCACTCCGCATGGAGTGCGTGGATTGAAATCAAATGTGTCCCTGCGTCCATATCCTGCAAGGCGTCGCACTCCGCATGGAGTGCGTGGATTGAAAATCTCACAGGCAAAATGCTGTGCATCGTTAGCACTTGTCGCACTCCGCATGGAGTGCGTGGATTGAAATACAAAGAATTGAGTCCATATGGACTAAGAGTGTGCGTCGCACTCCGCATGGAGTGCGTGGATTGAAATGACCCCGGCTGCGATCTTAGAGAAGCCCGGTTTCAGTCGCACTCCGCATGGAGTGCGTGGATTGAAATTTCGCCCGTGATTACGTAATCATTTTCTGTGTTTTCGTTGCACTCCGCATGGAGTGCGTGGATTGAAAAATTCTTCGATGTCAGCAGGGAGGATTTGCGGACAATGTCGCACTCCGCATGGAGTGCGTGGATTGAAATACTTATACCGTCACCGACCTTCATGCGCACTTTGGTCGCACTCCGCATGGAGTGCGTGGATTGAAAATAACTCCATTCCATACACGATACCCGTTTGTTGCCGTCGCACTCCGCATGGAGTGCGTGGATTGAAATCTCCGCCTAAAGCCATTTATTTCACCTTCCTTTTCATGTCGCATTCCGCAAGGAGTGCGTGGATTGAAATACCGAACACCGTAATCTTTGGGAAGTCAGCAACGGGGTCGCACTCCGCATGGAGTGCGTGGATTGAAATTTGTTTCGGGTACTGTTGCAAGGATTTCCCATACCAAGTCGCACTCCGCATGGAGTGCGTGGATTGAAATGGTGCTACGCAAATGCTGGGCGAAAATGAGGGGTATCGTCGCACTCCGCATGGAGTGCGTGGATTGAAATTGTATAAAGCGTCGCTGACCATCTATTATTATTGGTCGCACTCCGCATGGAGTGCGCTTGTGATTGAAATATCATCCAGTTTATACAGCAGCACCAAATCACCTGCGCTACACTCTGCGCAGAGCAGAAGCATACATACCACCATATTGTGCTATATTAGAATACGAAATAAAAGGCATGGTATTAACTAACTGTTGGAACAAAATAGACACGCCTTTCACCAGATTTTCTTGCGTTTTTAAAAAATCTTTTTTTAAGATGAATTGATTTTATGATCAATTCTTTTTCTATATCCAGTGACTTTCCTCTATCTCTTCCGCATGAAATCCTCATGTTTTGTAAACACTATCCATACGACAAATTTCGACAGCGTAGATTGTTTGGCATTTACGGTTGATGACAGGCTTGAGCTGTTCAATTGTCGTATTGGGCAAGCTTTTTTCTGCAATTATCTAAATGAAATGCAGACGAATGTCAATAAGCGTGCCTATTAGTTCAATTTTATCATTACGATCAAAATTGTATTGTTTTATGTATGAGAGGTGCATGGTATACGTATTGTTCCCCTTGTACAAGCGAGATAATCAAATTTTATTATTAAAATTATGGAGGTATGTATTTTGAAGATACAAGGAATAACAGAAAACGTCGTCACTGCAGGCGTTTCAGATTTACAGGAACCGAAAACAGAAGGGATTCCGGCGCTGCAGGGTGATTTCAAGCAGCCGGGCAATGCGGGGATAGCGCAAAACAATCAGTCAAAATTAGCACAATTGCAGAACAGTGATATTCCAGCAGGTCTATTTGAAATGCTGCAGAACAAGCAGAATCAGGCAGGCTTACAAGAATTCGAGACATTACAAAGCAGTCCGCAGGTTGATATGGGTAATATCAAATCCAGGGATTTGGGAAACATGCTTTCAGGAGAATTAGTGCGTTTAGGTGAAGCCGTAGCAAAAGCACAGAATCCTAATGTGGACTTTGGTGATCTGCCGTCCAGGGCTTTGACAGAGATGGGCAAAGACGTCATCAAATCAGAGTAGAGGCATCAATATGAAAAAAACGGGATTCCATTATTGCTGGTTGGTATTGGCTGGTATCATTTTAATACGAGGATTTGCAGGCGGCGGTATCAACATGACCTCGGGGCTGTTTTTAGCTCCGGTAGCGGCAGACATCGGAGTTGGAATCGGCAGCTTATCAATTTATCTCAGCATTACGTCCATCGTCATGGTATTGTGGCTGCCTACGGCAGGCAAGTTAATCAATAAATACGACATACGCATTATGGCCGTAATCGGAGCTGTTCTACAGGCTTTGTCCTTTGCGGCTATGGGTTTGATGCATCATGTTTACGCCTGGTATCTTTTGGCCGTTCCTGGCGCTATGGGTGCATCCATTCTAGTCAGTCTGCTGGGTCCGATTTTAATTAACCGCTGGTTTACCAAAAAAATGCAGGCCTGATGCTGGGTATTCAGATGGCGTTTGTTGGACTTTTTGGCGCAGTGCTGCAGCCGTTTACGTCGGTGCTCATCGCTGCCGATGGCTGGAGATATTCCTATTTCATAATCGGCGGACTGACTTTCGTCGTCGTCATTGCTGCGGCAATATTGCTTTTGAGGAATAAACCGGAAGACAAAGGCTTGCTGCCCTATGGAGCGGAGATTGAAGATGGCGGTACTGGTGCCGAAGTGAAAGTCAGCAATCAGGCTGCAATCGAAATTTCCGAGAAAGAAGCAATCCATTCCGCATCCTTTTTCCTGCTTCTATTCTTTATGATTGCCATTACCGGAGTCGGTGTATTCACGCAGCACATTCCGACCTTTGGGGGGGAACGAGAGGATTGACCATAGAAGAGACCGGTCGGGCGCTGGCCTTCGCATCCGTTGGGAACGCCATCGGTTCTGTGGCCATTGGTGTAATCTGTGACCGCATCGGCAGTCTAAAAGACCTGCTTTGGCATCATCGGTCTGGGCTTGATTACAGTAGTTGGCTTTTTAATCAGCGGTCATAGTTTCTTCATCTTTGGACTGCTGACCTTTATTCACGGCCTGGTGACATCAGGAATCATGGTTCTGGCGCCGATTCTGACAATTACGTTCTATGGGAAAAAGGACTATGAGAAAATCTATGCCAAAGTCTCCATGGGCGCACCGCTGGCCTCAATTATCCTCATTCCGGTCTATGGCTTTATCTATGATTTGACCAAAAATTATACGATGGTCTTGATTGGTATGATTGTTCTGCTCCTTCTGGCGGCGTTCTGTATTGCGCTGGGGTGGAAAAAAACGATGCACCTCTGCAGGATGTCCTGCTTTTTAGAACAAAGTAATCCTTTTCAATGTGGTTTAGATTCTCCTAAAAATGGTATATATCATACAGCAAATTATCAAAATTTACTAGTTCCATCCATGGGTCAGCGGAAAACTGCCTCGTGGAGGGAACTTTTATATCCTCGATTGGGCAGGACTGGTTAGAATGCTATGCGGTTGAGCAGCTATATTCAATTACTGAACCAGATACGTCAAGGGAGGGTTACCAACAAAATCAGGAGAGGAACTGAGGAGGAATAGTATGCTCACATTGAACAATGTATGCTGGAAGCCGGAAGATGGCGAAGCAGTTTTAAAAAGGAATCGATCTAAAAGATTCCTGCCGGAAAGCTGACCGTGGTGACGGGACCAAATGGAGGAGGGAAAAACTTCCCTGGCAAAAGTGATTGCAGGTCTCAATGCAGTCACTGAGGGGACCATTTTGCTGGACGATATAGATATAACAGATAAAGATATCACAGAGAGAGCACAGCTGGGCGTCAGCTACGCGTTTCAGCAGCCAGTAAGATTTAAGGGCGTTGCCGTTAGAGACCTTTTGGAACTGGCAGCAGGCGGAACCATCAACGAAGAAAATGTCTGTAGCATCCTGGCGAAAGTCGGGCTTTGTACAAAGGACTATATCGACAGGGAGGTCAACGCCAGCCTGTCAGGCGGCGAGATCAAACGTATCGAGATTGCATCAGTTTTGGCCAGAAAGAACAGCAGGCTTTTTGATCTTTGACGAACCGGAAGCAGGTATCGACTTGTGGAGTTTTTCCGGTCTCATCGATACCTTCGAAGAGTTAAAAAAGGAAAAAAGATAAGTCTCTTCTAGTCATTTCGCACCAGGAAAGACTTCTGGAAATCGCAGACGAAATCGCAGTTATTGTAGACGGAAAAGTGCGCATTGCAGGGCCAGGAAAAGAAATCATGCCGCAGCTCATGGAGGGCGAAAAATCAGGATCATGCCCGATGGGAAAGGAGTGGTAATCATGGATAAATTGACAGTAGATCTATTAAAGGCAGTATCAGAATACGTAGACGGCGGTTATACCGGCGCCTTTAACATACGTGAAAATGGAGGCTGTGCAGGCAGACAGTCCACCGATAATATTTTTGATAGAGGGAAAAAAGACGGCAGCGGATTGGATATCTACATCAAAGCAGGCACTAAAGGCGAAAAAAGTCTTCATTCCCGCATGTGTGACGAGAGGTAACGTCAGCGATTTGGTGTATAACGATTTTTTCACGTTGGGGCAGAAGCGGATGTGACCATTATCGCAGGCTGCGGCGTTCATACTGACGACGAAGGAGAAGCGGCGCACAACGGAATACATAGATTCTATCTGGAAAAAAGGCGCCCATGTACTTTACGAAGAAAAACATCTGGGAACTGGAGAGGGCAGCGGCCAGAAAAAATCGATCCGGTGACTCATGTGGAGCTGGCGGAAGATGCAGTTCTGGAGATGAATACCATTCAGCTGGGCGGCGTGGACCACTCGACCCGAACCACCGGCGGAAGTCTCGCCGATCGAGCGAAAAGCTGCTGATACACGAAAGCATTATGACTGACGGCGATGAATACGCCATGACTGATTTTGACGTAGATATGAACGGAGAAGATTGTGCGGTAGATCTGATATCCAGATCCGTCGCCAAAGGCAATTCCTATCAGGAATACCATTCCCGCATCAAAGGCAATAACCGTTGCAGCGGTCACTCCGAATGCGACGCTATCCTTGTAGGAAAAGGCAGAGTCAATGCGGCGCCGGAACTTTACGCAGGACATTTGGACGCTTCGCTGATTCATGAGGCCGCCATCGGCAAGGTGGCCGGCGAACAGATTCTCAAGCTGCGTACCCTAGGGCTGACAGAAGAGGAAGCGGAGAAAAAAGATCATAGAAGGGTTCTTAAAGGGATAATGACAAAAGAATTGGATTTGACTTTTACCAAAGTGATGACAGACTGGTATGCAGAAAATAAAAAGAGACCTGCCCTGGCGCATAGACAAGAACCCTTATCACGTTTGGGTTTCAGAGATAATGCTGCAGCAGACCCGGGTAGAGGCGGTGCGGGACTATTACATTCGTTTTATGAACGAACTGCCTGCTGTCAAAGACTTGGCGCAGGCTGATGAACAGACTCTTCTGAAACTTTGGCAGGGTTTGGGTTATTACAATCGCATCCGCAATATGCACAAGGCTGCCACCGTGATTGAGCAGGATTTCGGCGGGATTTTCCCTAAAACCTACGAGGATATTAAAGCCCTGCCAGGCATCGGCGATTATACGGCTGGAGCCATTGCCTCTATCTGCTTTGACAGAAAGGTTGCTGCAGTGGACGGCAACGTACTACGAGTGATGAGTCGACTCTGTGAAGATTACGAGGACATCAAAAACGCCGCCATGAAAAAGCGAATGGCAGCTTATCTGCAGGCTCTTTATCCCAAAGCAAACTGCGGCGATTTTACCCAGGGGCTCATTGAGCTGGGTGCTTTAATTTGGTACCCAATGGGCAGCCAAAGTGTCACGCCTGTCCGGTCAGTGGCTACTGCAAAAGCGCGGGCAAATGGTACGATCAGCCAGCTTCCTGTCAAGAGCAGCAAAAAAGAACGCAAGAAGATTAAAAAGACTGTTTTTATCCTGCAATGCGGTGATAAAATCGCAGTCCGGAAACGCGATAAAAAAGGCCTTTTGGCTGGCTTATACGAATTCCCAAATGTAGACCAGGAACTGACGGCTGAGCAGGCTGTAAAACAAGTGGAAGATTGGGGCTGCCGACCGCGGGATTTGCAGCGAAAAGCAGAATATAAACACATCTTTACCCATGTGGAGTGGGAGATGATCGGCTATTATTTTTCCTGCGACAGCGAAAATGAGGATTTTCAATGGGCAAACCAAAAAAATGGCAGAGGAGATTCCTCTGCCCTCCGCATTTGGATATTTCATTTGACTTGTGCATAGACATAGAATAGACAAATGTTCTGCACAAATTGATTTAATGGGAGTCCGCAATGACAAAAAAACAAAGAATCATGTTCATTACTGCAGGCGCAATTCTATTGCTGGCCTGCAGTTTTTGGCAGAATAAATAAAATAAATGAATACAGCAGCCAATATTTTCTCGACCACACGATAATCAACGGCGTCAATTGTTCCAACATGACGTTGACGGAGGCGAAGGAAACTTTGACAGAGCGTTGGAATGGACATAATTTTAAGATTATGAAAAACGGTGAGACCCTTGGCGAGATACAGGATCTCAATCTGACTTATGCTATAGATCAGCAGCTGAAACGGGCGATGAACGAGCCGCTGTTTAAACGTGTTTTCGCTATGTGACGAAAAAAAAAAGAAGTGATTTCAATCACAATGACAGTGGCGGCAGAGAATGATCAGTTTAGGAAACAAATAGAGGAGATGGATTTTCTTAATCGAAAGAGCACGGTTAAGACCAAAGATGCCCACGTCGACTTGTCTAATCGAAAGTTCGAAATTGTCAAAGAAGTGCAGGGGGACAATATCGACAAGAGCAGATTTAAAAAGAGCGGTTTTGAAAGCCATCGCCGCTGGCAATTTTACTTTAGAATACAACGCGTCTGACTATTATCAGCAGCCCAAGATTTACAGCACAGATCCGGCTCTGAATGATTACAAGGCATATTGCGAAAAGAATTATTCCCAGATCATTACTTATCGCTTTTACAATAAAGGTTATACGGTGACGCCGGCGGAGCTGAAATCTATGATTACTATTAAAGAGGGAAAACGGCAGGTGGACGAAAAAGCAGTTGAGAAATTTGTTTCTCATCTGGCCATCACCTACGACACCCTGGGAACTGCCAGAAAGTTTCAGTCTACATATAAAGGAACGATAAGTGTAACAGGCGGCAGTTATGGTTATCTCATCGATCAAAAGAAGGAATGTCAGGCGCTGATCAAAGATTTAAAAAGTGAAAAGGATGTAAGCAGAAAACCGATATACAGCCAGATACCATATTATACTGGCGGCGGTACCAACGATATTGGCTCCAGCTACGTAGAAATCGACATTTCCAATCAGCATCTGTGGCTCTATCAAAAGGGCCGTGTCGTGATAGAAAGCCCCATTGTCACCGGGAGTCTGGCCGGTGGTTATGCGACGCCAAAAAGGTGTCTACTATCTGGTCTATAAGGCAGAAGGCGTTAATCTGCGGGGACGGAACAGCGACGGAACAGCTTATAACTCGCCTGTAAAATACTGGATGCCTTTTTATCAGGACTACGGCATGCACGATGCGTCCTGGCGGGGGGAGATTTCGGAGGCGACATCTACCGTACCAGCGGTTCACATGGCTGTGTCAATATGCCCAGCAACTCTGCCGCCATCCTGTATGCGAGGATCACGGCTGGATACCCAGTGGTTGTTCATTGACAGAATGAGGGGGATATGCATTTCACAATAATTTGTTTGCATAATATGGCTTTCTTGATTATAATGAACGCAGTGATCATACGGCTTTGCCGCAAGGAAGCGTTCAATGAAACATGTGCTTCGACGCTATGTTCAAAGGAATGCACATGTTATAATAGTTCCACGATCTTACGACGTTGTCGAGCGGTAGGAACTATTGAATCATGAATTTCAATTCTATTCTCAAAGGAAGATTCATGTTATAATAAACGCATCGATCTTACGACGTCGTCGCAAGGAAGCGTTCATTGAAACATGTGCTTCGATTCCATTTTCAGAGGAATGCACATGTTATAATAGTTCCACGATCTTACGACGTTGTCGAGCGGTAGGAACTATTGAATCATGAATTTCAATTCTATTCTCAAAGGAAGATTCATGTTATAATAAACGCATCGATCTTACGACGTCGTCGCAAGGAAGCGTTCATTGAAACATGTGCTTCGATGCTATGTTCAAAGGAATGCACATGTTATAATAAATAGAAACAAAAAGGACAAGGGGAGAGGGAATATGAGAAAAAAAGTTTATCGCATTAGTATTGATTGTCGTTTATATTTACCGTGACAGGTTGTGGCTCGATCAGAACGGTAGAAGGACCGGATCTGAAGAAACCGGTCTTTGTCAAGGAACTGATTTACACTGACGAGATGAATGTGGTTTGTCCTATATACAAGACTACAACTGGGACAAAAGAAATTTCCAAGGTTTCCATTGTCGACGGACCAAAGGGAGTGACCTGCAAGGTCTATGACAACGAGGAGTATCAGGAGGACGAGAAATACACCCTGATAACAGTCCATCTGGGCATAAACAGCAACCGGACTGATGACGAGGGTAATTTGCCAGAGGATATTGCCTTCAACAAAGGTAAATATCACTTGGGACGATGGAAGCGAAAGCATTGAGGACGTGGGGTCGATTGTCATATCCTCAGATGATTTTGATTCCGATATGGTCGATGAAAGCGGCGGCAGCGAAATGGGCGAGAGTTATATCAGTTTAGAATCGGCAGAAAGAGATGTAAAGATTACAGGCCTGAAATTTAGGGTAAAGGATGCCGAGCAATATTTTACAGATATTACTTTCAACGAAACGCCGCTAAAAGAAATCAGCATTAGACGTCCTTTGGAGTTGTATGAAGGGGAATCGACAGATATCTCCGTAAATACTGGCAGCAATATGGACTATGGGAATATTTCGGTGGCGGCAGACGTCATGGAAAAGACAGAAAAAAGGGAGAGAAAGTCTATACTACCATTTTCCTGGGTTGGAACTTATGGAGTGACGGAACGATCAGAGCGTACTTAAAGTCGGTATTAGATTAGCAATTTAGAGACTGGATGAAAAGAAATCCAGTCTTTTTATGCAAAAAAGTAAAACTGCCATTGACATAGTAAAACACATTCATATATTATATTCTATGTGTCGAAAGTGAACTAGTTATAGAAAGAACTAAAAAGTAGTAAAGGTAGGAGTAACGAATGAAACAAAAGCAAAACCGAATTTGGAACGGAATTGAGAAATTTGGCAACAGCCTTCCTCATCCCGTCTACATCTTCATTATTTTGACTGCCGTCGTGTTTGTCGTGTCAGCTCTATGTTCCAGTATAGAGTTTCCACATCCAAACACCGGCGAAGAACAGCACATCAGCAACCTGATGAGCAAAGACGGCCTGGTCTGGTTCTTACAATCCATGGTCGAGAATTTTTGTAACCTTCAGCCCCCTTGGCGTAACTTTGGTAGCCATGTTGGGCATCGGTATTGCGGAGGAGACTGGTCTTGTAAAAACTGTCATCAAATCCAGCATCGCAGGGGCGCCCAAGTTTTTGGTCACAGCCATCGTCCTGCTGGTAGGCATCATGGGCAGTCTGGCCGGATCAGCAACCTTCGTCATCATACCGCCACTGGGCGCCATGATTTTCAGAGGGATGGATCGTCATCCGATTGCATGACTTGCCACCGGGTTTGCCGGCGTTGCAGCAGGGCTTTCTGCCAACCTGATGGTTACGCAGACCGATATTCTGCTCTCCGGTATTACAGAATCCGCTGCGCAGATTTATGATCCGAATTATACAGTAAACCCTACAGTGAACTGGTACTTCATGGCAGCTTCTACTATCATGCTGACCATCGTGGGAACTTTCGTAGTAGAGAAAATCATCGAACCGAGACTTGGCGAATACAAACGCGAAGAAGGGGAACCCGGTGCGATTGAGACAGAAGATACCACCCTGGCTGACGTAACAGCAGAAGAAAAATCCGGCATGAAGTGGGCCGGCATCGCAGTACTGGTATATCTGGCTGTCCTGGCAATTACCATCGTGCCGACAAACGGCATTCTCAGAGGAGAAGATGGGGCAATTATTGATTCACCGTTTTTTCAGCAGCATGGTGCCAATCCTGACCATCTTTTTTCCTGGTCGCTGGACTTGCCTATGGCATCAAGACCAAGGTGATTCAAAAAGTCGGCTGACGTCGTACAGCTTTGGGGGAAATCCATGGCTGGACTGGCAGGCTTTGTCGTGCTCTGCTTCTTTGCAGGTCAATTCGTCAAAGCGTTTGCCCAATCCAATTTAGGGTTATACTTATCCGTAAAGGGATCTGAATTCCTCAGCGGAAGCAGTCTGACCGGAGCGCCTCTGATTGTAGGCTTTATCTGTATCACTATGCTGATCAACTTCATGATTGGCAGTGCGTCGGCAAAATGGGCGCTGATGGCGCCGATCTTTGTACCCATGTTCATGAAGCTGGGTTTCACTCCGGCCTTTACACAGGCGGCTTTCCGTATCGCGGATTCCGTAACCAATGCTGTTTCACCTCTTGAGCCGTTCATGCCGTTTATCATCATGACCGCGCTGAAGTACGACAGAAAGTCAGGCCTTGGTTCCATTATTGCAACCATGCTTCCATTGGTAATATCCTTTGCAATCAGCTGGATCATCTTGATTTTGATCTGGTACAAGCTGAACCTGCCATTGGGACCGGGAAGCAGCATCTTGATGTAAGGAGTTAGAAATGTTAGCAGAGAAATATATTGAGACTTTAACAAAAGAATTAGAGAGCAGACGAGACGCTTTGACTGCCATGAGCCGCACGATCTGGGAGAATCCGGAAATCGGTCATCAGGAATACACAGCCTCAAAGCTTCTGACAGAAATGCTGGAAGACAATGGCTTTACAGTAGAAAAGGGCGTTTGCGAGATGGAGACAGCCTTTTCTGCCGTGAAGAAGTCCGGTAAGCCGGGTCCTGTTATCGCCTTCGTAGCTGAATATGACGCTTTGCCGCAGATTGGACATGCCTGCGGGCACAATCTGTTCTGTTGTTCAGCAGTCGGCGCGGGCATCGTACTTTCGCAGGTCCAGGAAGAACTGGGCGGGGAAGTCCGCGTTCTGGGCACGCCGGCAGAAGAGGGGACAGTACCTAACTACGGTGCTAAGGTTGTTTTTTGTAGACAAAGGTTACTTTGACGATGTGGATGCCGTGTTCACCGCTCACGGTGAAGGTGAAACGGTAATTGAACGTTCTCTGGTCGCAGCCACTATGATAAAAATAAAGTTCAAAGGTGTGGCAATCCATGCAGGCGGCGATCAAGTACACGGAAAAAACGCTCTGACTGCTGGAATGCTCTGTATCAATAATATGAACGCCATCCGCCAGCAGAACAGACCTTGCGACGTGGTCAACTCCATTGTCACTGACGGCGGACTTGCCGCCAATACCATTCCGGACAACTGTGAACTGCAGTTCAGTGTTCGTTCTGATACTTCGGAACATTTGAAGAGAGTATTGACCAATTTAGAGCATTCTGTGCAGGCCGCCGCCCTGGTCACAGGCTGTGAATACGAGATGGAAGCCGTTAAGAATCCGATGAGGGATACCAAATCCAATCACCAGCTGGGCATGGTGCTGGCAGAGTATCTTGACAGCATTGGAGCGCCTTATGTGCAGGCGGATTCCAGAAACTTCGCTTGGGATGTGGGCGATATCACTTATGTGTGCCCAACCTTGGGCTCATACTTCAAGATGGGTCCGGAAGAAATCATCTGCCATACCCCCCAGGCTTCCGGGAAGCGGCAGGCTCCCAGCTGGGCTTTGACGGCATGATGCTGGCCGCCAAGGGCATGAGCGTCGTAGCCTGCGAATATCTGGTCAATCCAGAGCTTCGTGAACAGGCATGGAAAGAATTTGAAGCAACACGTAAATAATATAGAAACCGCAGAAGATGTTTCAACTGTGAGAGGAAATCTCGACAGGTGAGACATTTTTTTTTTGCAATCAGCAGATTCTATTTGCTGATTGATGTGATTGTATGGACGTGTTTCATGAAATTGTCCCAGGATTCTGTTCATTCATTGTCAATCTAACCTTTCTGATATTAACCACCTCCAAAGAGACAATCTGCTATATTCGCATGGGATTTTTTTGAAGACCCCCCCCCGGATATTTTCCACGGCAAAGGGATGAAGCCATCTTCCGCCTTCATTTTCATTTTTTTTTTGCTTTTTATCGGCACATTTTTTGATTATTGTAAACCAATCCGCCTTCATTTTTGAATTCCGGCGTCCTGCCTGCGCAAAGGCGACGAATCTGGCTGATATCAAGGGCATTTGCAAAGGGAGTCATGCAGATAAATTCAAAAAAATCAAAAAAAGAAGGCGGAAATGCACGCTTAAACAGCATTTTATGCCGTCACGCCCTGCTTTTTTTTGAAAAATGAAGGCGCGCTATTTTATCTTCATGCATCTGTCGTGGAGAGACTTATTGAAGCATGTGATGCAACTTTGAAAGTGTCCATCATCTCCTATGATGCGATTCCCCTGAAGAATTTACGAATATGCTGCTCCCGGTTGCTTTTGTGAATTGTGGACGTCTTTGCGTTGGAGAAATTGATAAAAAAGTAACCGGAATCAGATATACCCTCTTGAAGCCTTTTGACAGTGAGCCGGTTACGCGAGTTCGCTTTACTTAAGACATCATCATTTTTTTGAATCAGAGCGCCACAACGTAAAAAAAATTAAGTGTTGACAATAATCCGAAATCGGATTATAATGATTTTTGTCCGAAATCGGATTATTGAAAGGTGAAGTAAATGGAAGATAAAATAACAGGAAAAATGATATTATACAATCAGTTTAGTAAAGAACTAGACGGCCTCTATCATCTCTATGCGCGAAAAAAGCGGACTTTCAGATACGGCTTTTTGGATTCTCTACAGCGTAGAGGAAAGTCAATCCGTTTATACGCAGAAGGAACTTTGTGAGGATTGGTCTTACAGTCGCCAGACCGTCAACTCCGCTCTGAAAAAAAGCTGGTGGAACAGGAAATTATAGAGCTGAGACCGTTACCGGGCAATCGCAAGAATAAGCAGATTGTTTTGACTGCCTCTGGCAAAGCCCTTGTGGCAGAGATTATTTCGCCGCTGATCGAAGCAGAGAGAAACAGCTTTCTCAAGTTAGGCGAAGAAGACGGAGAAGAATTCCTGAGACTGACCAAAAGCCATTTGGAATTATTTCACAGAGAAATTGAACAGATATTAAAATAGATGTCAAGCGTCTGCGACAAAGGCGCTGACACATAAAAGGAGAAGGGAAATGGAGAAAAAAAAGAGAATACAGCTATCGGATCAGTTTACTTATAAACGGCTGCTCCGCTTTGTAATATCACCGATTCTGATGATGATTTGCACCTCGTTATATAGCATCGTGGACGGATTTTTTTGTTTTCAAATTTCGTGGGCAAGACGCCCTTTGCTGCGGTAAATTTAATCATGCCCATCGCCATGGGTGTGGCAGCCATCGGCTTTATGATTGGCACAGGAGGAAGCGCCATCGTATCAAAAGACTTTGGGGGAGGGGAAGCCGGATAAGGCCAATGAATATTTTTCCCTATTGATTTACACGGCAATCGGCATTTCGGTGACATTGTCGATTTTGGGCTTTATCTTTATCAAGCCGATTTCTGTTATGCTGGGCGCCAGTGGAGAATTGCTGGAAAACTGCATCGTCTATGGCAGGATTTTGTTTGTCTCAATGCCGGCTTTTATTTTGATGAACATCTTTCAAAACTTCTTTATTGCTGCAGAAAAGCCTTCTCTGAGCCTGAAGGTGTCCCTGCTGGCGGGAATTACCAATGTCATCTTGGACTTTATATTTATCGTCGTGCTGAAATGGGGCATCGCAGGGGCTGCATGGGCAACTGCCGCAGGAGAATTTCTCGGCGGTGTGATTCCAATGATCTACTTTCTCAGAAAGAACGACAGCCTCCTGCAGTTAACGAAGACGACCTTCAACGGCAGAATATTGTTAAAGGCGTTCACTAACGGCTCATCGGAGATGGTGACCAATCTTTCTCTCTCCATCGTAGGAGTATTGTACAATTTCCAGCTGATGAGGCTGGCGGGAGAGGATGGCGTTGCGGCCTATGGCATCATCATGTATGTGAACTTTATCTTCATGGCCATTTTCTTTGGATATTCTATCGGTACAGGTCCAATCGTTGCCTACCAATATGGCGCAGGCAACCACGATGAATTGAAAAACGTCTTCCGAAAGAGTATAAAACTGGTGATTTCAACAGGTATTGTTTTGACACTGCTGGCAGAAATCTTAAACGTTCCATTGATTAAAATCTTTGCCAGCTATGATCAGGACATGTTCAATATGACCAGCCACGGCTTTCGAATTTATGCCATCGCTTTTTTAGTCATCGGTGTCAACGTGTGGGGTTCGGCCTTTTTTTACAGCGCTGAACAACGGTGTCGTATCGGCGGCCATTTCTTTTTAAGAACGCTGATCTTCCAGGTAACTGCTATCCTGCTTTTTGCCGGCAGTTTTCGGTATCGACGGCGTTTGGTTTGCTGTTGTGGCCGCGGAGATGCTGGCGTTATTGGTGACGACGACCTTCTTGATTAAGAACAAAGATAAATATCAGTACAGCTGAATGAAGAGCGGTATTTGATATAAAACCAGATAACCGCGCAAAAAGAAAAGAGGATGTCTCTGCAGTCGAATTACGGCTAACTACAGACATCCTCTTCGTATGTTTTTGTCAGTTATTTTCTGCTTCTGCTGCTTCTCTGAGGCGTTTTTGGTTTCGCATTCAATCGGTGTAAAAGTGCCGTCCTCATTAGGGGTGAACACATAGTGTTCTTTGAGGAAAATGATGTCCTCTCGGTAAACAGAGTCCAACTCCGCCAGAACTGCGGCACGAGCGACCACTTCTGCACCAGCCTCTTCTGCCAGCTTTTCCAAAGCATTGAGAGATTCTCCAGTTGCGATGACATCGTCGATGATGGCAACGCGTTTTCCTTTGATCTTCTCCACATCACAGCCGTCTAAATACAGAGTTTGTTTCTTCTGGGTTGTGATGGAATAGACGACTGCTTCTAAAACGTTCTGCATGTAAGGCTTCTTGGTCTTGCGGGCTACGACAAATTCTTTGCCGAGCAGACGGCTCATCTCATAGGTGAGGATGATGCCCTTGGCTTCTGCCGTCAGCAAAATATCGACTTCCGGTAACTTTTCGGCTAATTTTGGCGCTACAGCTTGTACTAATTCCGTGTCTGACACGATGCAGAAGCTGGCTAAGGCCATATTGTCTTTAATCTTTACAAAAAGGCAGCTGCCCTTTTTACTCCGCAGATTTCAAAATCAAAATGTGGGGGATGGTATCGCATGTTGAATCCTTTCTAACGTGAATGAATTTGTTTCGGGATTATTCTACCATATTTTCATCTTTTCGGCAATGGGTCATTGAGTTCTTTCATGACCGTGAGACGCATGGTGATATAACAGGCGAGTCCGCCTACTAGATTAGAAATCGGTTCTGCCAGGAACACGCCTTTGACTCCCAGACCAGCAATATGAGGCAGCAAAAAGGTCAGCGGCGCCACGATTATCGCCTTTCTGAGGATGGAGAAGAATACAGCGTAACCAGCTCGATTGAGAGATTTAAAGGTGGCCTGACCTGCAAACTGGAAAGCCATCATGACGAAACCGAAGAAGTAGATATGCATTGAGGGGATAGCTGCCTTGACAAGATCTGTTTCCTGAGTGAAGATATGAATGAAAAACTGGGGAGAAAGAAAAAGCAGACCCCAGACGATCATAGTATAGAAAAAACCAGATCGGGTCATAAATTTGACAGCCTCTCGTACCTTGTCATATTTCTTTTGCACCATAGTTATAGCTGATCACTGGTGCAGCACCGTCAGTTAGTGCGCCTACTGGCGTTTGGGCAATTTGACGGATAGAATTGATGACGGTCATAACGCCGATATAGATGTCGCCGCCAAAGGACTGCAGCATGGCATTACAGGCGACTTGTACCAGACTGTCGGTAAAAAGACATCATGAAACTGGCCGTGCCCAGGAAAGATATTTTTTCTGATACAGGCAAAATCCGCACGAAATCCTCTAAAATCCAGCTTTAGTTCAGCCTTTTTCGTAAGAAACCGCAGTACCCAGGCAGCGGAAAGAAACTGAGAGAGGACCGTGGCAATGGCAGCCCCTTTGACACCTAGGCGGAAGACAAAGATAAAGACAGGATCGAGGGCGATATTGCTGACCGCGCCAAGAAGTACGGTCAGCATGCCGATTTTGGCAAAACCCTGGCTGTTAATATACGGGTTAAGTCCCAGCGAAGTCATGACAAATACGGTCCCCAGAAGATAGATGGTCATGTAGCCGGCGGCGTAAGGATAAGTTTCACCGCTGGCTCCGAACAGGTAGAGCAGGGGCCGCTGAAAGGTGATGCCGAGGATTGTCAGCAGGATACCTGTCCCCAGCAGCATGAAATAAGCGTTTATCATGATTTTTTGGCCTCAGCAGTATCTTTTCGTCCCATGGCGATACTGCAAAGGGGGTGCGCCCCCAATGCCGAAGAGGTTAGAAAAGGCTGCTATTATTGTGATGATCGGAAAACAAAGCCCCAGGCCTGCCAAGGCGACCGTACCTTCTCCCGGAATTTTACCGATGTAAAATCCGATCGATGATATTATATAAGAGATTCAAGATCTGCGCTGTCAGCATAGGTGATGCGGCAGCGACGATATTTTGACGAACCTGACCGCCGGAAAAATCTATCTGTTTTGCTTTCAACATACCCCCCTCTCCCTTCAAAAACAGTTTTATCTTGCAGCCATATATTATATCACTTCTTATGTAGGAAAAAGCAAATCGAGGACTCTTTACGTCCTGCTTCATAGCCGTTCCTAAAGGAGAAAAGCCGTTGTCAATGGGACGATGCAGTGATAAGATTGAAGTAACATATTAGAAAAGAGGGTGTACCTATGAACAACGAACTGAAAATTGGATTTATCGGATTTGGCAATATGGCGCAGGCCATGGCAAAGGGACTGCTTGCAATGGACGTCTGTCAGAGCAGTCAGATCTTCGCCTGTGCAGCGCATTTTGACAAGCTGCAGAAGAACACGGAGGCGCTCGGCGTTACGGCGCTGCAGACGGCGGCAGAGGTGGCGGAAAAAGACGGATTACGTCATTCTGGCAGTGAAGCCCAATATGATAGAATCGGTCGTCGCACCGGTCGTAGATCTGCTGCAGAAAAAAAGTGGTCATTTCAGTGGCGGCGGGTTTTGACTTTGGCAGGTACGAAGAAATCCTCAAGGCAGGGACGCATCATATCAGCACCATACCCAACACGCCGATTTCAGTAGGCGAAGGAATCATGATCTGCGAAGACAGACATTCTCTCAGCCAGGCGGAACTGGAAGACTTTGTGCGTATCTTCGGCAAAATCGCTCTGGTAGAAATGGTAAAACCTGCGCAGCTTTCTATTGCAGGCACTTTGAGCGGCTGTTCGCCTGCCTTTACTGCTATGTACTTGGAAGCCCTGGCGGATGCAGGCGTTCAGTACGGGTTGACCAGGGATGCCGCTTATCGTCTGGGAGCCAAAATGATCTGCGGCACCGGCAAACTGTATTTGGAGAACGGAACCCATCCAGGCGTTATGAAAGATGCGGTCTGTTCCCCGGGCGGTACGACTATCAGAGGGGTCGCCTCTTTGGAAAAAAGACGGGTTCAGAGGCGCCGTTATCGGGGCCATTGATGCTATCGAGGGCTGATTGGCAGATAGAATGAAGCGTTGATAATATACATACAGAAAGTTACGATTCACGTCACAGTCATTTCTACCGCCACGGTGATTTTATACTTTTTGTGGGTAAAAAATCCACTATTGGGATAATTTGCAAGGCCATTCTTGTGCAGAATAAGGGAAAGGGGTTTATAAAGTACAAAACTATCGTGAAGGGTATTCTGAAAAACTTCTATTATTGACAAGAAGCACAAAAAAAGATAGTATGAAATTGGCGGAGATAAAAAACACATCCCGGTAGGTAGTCCGGGAGCAGCTATTGGGGTATACAATCCAAAAGCTGTCAGTAACCTTCCTTCCAGGTCGTCCATTCTCACTTGCGCCACTTAAGGGAGGAATTTGTATGGACAATGTAACACTGCGCTTGAACGTATTTTTTGAGGACCCCTTTTTGGGTCGGCGTCGTTGAAAAAGGTGGAGGATGGGAAACTGTCTGTCAGTAAGGTCGTTTTTGGCCCCGAACCGAAATCCTACCAAGTATATGATTACTTCATCAAAAAATTACGATCAGCTAAAGTTCAGTCCAGCTGTGGAAACTGATGTAAAAGAGAAGCGGGTGAACCCAAAGCGTATGCAGAGGGAAGTGCATAAGAGCGTCGCAGTAAACGGCATCGGCACCAAATCACAGCAGGCTTTGAAGTTGCAGCAGGAGCAGATGAAAACCAAGCGTAAGGCTAAAAGCCGTGAGCAAAAAAGAGGCAGAGAAACAGCGCCGGTTTGACTTGAAACAGCAAAAGAAGAAAGAGAAGCACAGGGGCAGATAATGCCCCTGTCTCTATATGCAGAAAAGGAGGATTCATATGGGAGAGTTATCGAAACTTCCGAACATCGGAAAAGTGGTGGAGGAACAGTTAAACCAAGTAGGAATTACGACTGTAGATCAGTTGATAGATTTGGGCAGCAAAGAGGCTTGGCTGCGCATTAAGGCTATAGATGATTCTGCGTGTATCAACCGTTTACAGGGACTTGAGGGGGCGATTCAAGGAATCAAGAAGAACGACCTGCCAGAAAAAAAGACAAAGGAAGATTTAAAAGAAGTCTATCGAGAACACAAATAAAAAATGGAATAAAACGACAGTTTACGCCAACTTCTGCCTGGGTAAAATATATAATATAAGGAAAAAGAAAGGGCAGGAATTGGAAGATGAGAAGAGAAATGAACGCAAAATCCTGGGACCGCTTTGCTAAGATTTACGCCGGCTTTCTGGCAAAAGATGCGCTTGCCTATGAGCAGATGTATGCTTTGATTCGACGGAAAGTGAAGGATAAAACCGTGCTGGAATTGGCGACGGGTACGGGCCTGATTGCTGGACATATCGTAAAGAAGGCTACGCACATTGAAGCGACGGATTTTTCTGCTGAAATGATAGAAAAGGCCAAGAAAAATTACAACTCCACAAAGCTTCATTTTTTTCTGTGCAGGATGCCAGAACCCTGCCTTATGCCGATCAGTCCTTCGACGTTGTCATCATTGCCAATGCGCTTCACATTATGCCGGAACCAGAAAAAGCGTTGAGCGAAATCAAACGAGTGCTGAAGGATGATGGTATTTTGATCGCCCCTAATTTTACTGATGCAGACAGCAGTTTTAAGACTCGGCTCAGGCTGCGGTTCATGAGTGCCGCTGGCTTTAAACTGACGAGCAAATGGTCGGGAGATGCTTACATTGCTTTCTTGAGAAAGAATGGCTGGCTTATTGAATCAGCCAAGACGTTAAAAGCCGCCTTTCCGTTGACCTATGTAGAATGCAAAAATGAATTCATAATATAAAAAAAGAAGTTGACATACATACTAGCGGTATGTATAATAAACATACCGCTAGTATGTAAAAAGGAGGGTGTCAAGTGGCGAGGAATAAATATCCAGAAGCAACGAAGAAATTGATTATAGAAACTGCCGGCCGGCTGTTCCTTGAAAAGGGGGTACGAACATACATCGATTCAGGATATCATTGATAACCTTGGAGGCTTGAGCAAAGGGGCGATTTACCATCATTTTTAAATCAAAAGAAGAAATCATGATGGCAGTAGGCGACACATTTTATGCCAACTCAGAAATGAGAATGAAAGAGGTCTGTGATCGAAACGATCTCAACGGTAAGGAGAAACTGCAGGAAATTTTCAGAGTTTCTTTAGACACGCCGGCCCAGGTGGAGATGGCTACGATAGCGCCCGATATGCTGAAAAATCCACAGCTTCTCGTCATGTTTCTGAAGGATTCTGTACAGCGGGAAGCACCTGATTTGCTGACGCCGATTATAGAAGAGGGATTCGAGACGGCTCCATTCAGTCAGAATACCCTAGGGAATTAGCTGAAGTGCTCATGCTGATTGGAAACCTTTGGATTAACCCGATGATTTATCCTGGCAGCACAGAAGAAGTTATCAAGAAGGTAGAATTTTTCAGATATTTAACTGATAAATTGGGACTTGAGGTCATCACTGATGACATAATTATTAAAATTAAAAACTTCTCTGAGGTCTTTCATGGGAATAAGGCCAAACAGTAAACAATCTGCCTTGTTCAACAGGGCAGAATCATTTTTAATTTAATACATACCGACGGTCGGTATTATTCGGGAAAGGAATTATGATATGGAACATAACAAATTTTCAAAGGACTTTATTTTAGTAGTGATAGGTCAGATTATCTCACTCTTCGGCAACGCTGTCATGCGCTTTGCACTGCCCATGCATTTGCTCAATGTAACGGGGTCGGCGGCTTTGCTTGGAGTTGTTTCCGGTTTAGCCTTCATCCCACTGGCTATTATGTCGCCCATCGGCGGTCTAATTGCAGACCGAGTCAATAAGAAAAACATCATGGTCTGCTTGGATTTCTTTTTACTGCCTTTTTGTGTTACCCTATTTGTATTACTGTATGGGGAAATCAATATTGTAACCATCATCTTGGTCATGTTATTCCTGCTCTACGGCATTTCCGGCGCATATCAGCCGTCTGTTCAGTCCAGTATCCCTCTTCTGGTCTCAGAGGAGAAAGTGATGCCTGCCAATGCCGCCATCAACATGGTCTCTTCTCTATCCGGACTTCTGGGCCCGGCGCTTGGCGGCATGGCTTACGCCGCCTGGGGAATCATGCCTGTGCTTTATGTATGTATCGGATGCTTTATCTTTTCAGCAGTAATGGAAATTTTCATCAAAATTCCTTTTTTGCGAAAAAGAGAAAGAAACGCCTCTCTGTTTCACGAGGCGAAAGCGGATTTGATAGAAAGTATCCACTATATCAGCAAAGAAAGATCAGAAATTGGCAAGCTGACACTTTGCTGCGCCTGCATCAATATCAGCCTGTCCGCACTGATGATTATCGGTCTTCCCGTCATCGTCATGCAGGTATTGGAATTTCCGTCATCACAAGACGCATCTCAGATGTACGGTTTCATTGAGGCGATTTTGGCGATGGGCGGTCTGGCAGGCGGTCTTTACGCAGGCATTTTTTTGGCAGTAAGATGGACATCAGAGGTTTCTGGAAAATGCTCCTTGCAGCAGGAATTCTGCTAATCCCGATCGGTATTGTTCTTCTGATAGACTGCAGCGCGTATACGGCATATGCAGTCATGGCTGTCAGCGGCTTGATTATCATGGCCTGCGCAACCATCTTTACGATACAGGCGATGTCTTACATACAGATTACGACGCCAGCACAGCTCATCGGAAAAGTTATCGCTTGGATCATTGCCCTATCCACCTGCGCACAGCCAATCGGTCAAGTTTTGTACGGATTCACTTTTGAAAACTGGCAGGACATCTATGGATCATATTCTTTGTCTCTGCAGCAGTGACCGCACTCATTGCAGTCTTTGGCAAAAAAAAAATCTGCGGGCAATTGAAATCGGTATAGAACCAAAAAATAGAGAGGTCTGACGAATTGTCGGACCTCTCTTTCTTTTTATACTATACCATGTGAATTCCTTTGGAAATAAAATCAAAGCACATGATTCAATGAACCCTTCCTTACAGCGAAGCTGTTTGGTTGATGCGTTCATTATACCACATTTTCAGCAAAAATCAATTCTTGTAATAGTATTGGTGTTGGTGTAAAATTTGTCTCTACATGGGAGGGATGGATATGGATGAATTGTATTCAATTATCAGCGAGCTGACAGAGCGGTACACAGGAGGAGACAGTACATCGGTGCCTTACGAAATCGCAGAACAACTCACTGAAGCGGTCTGCTACTGCATCGATCAGGTTTGGAATCACGATGGCTTAGTTCCGGAGAATCAAGAAGTACGAGGCATCTATGAAGCGGGCTGTCAAAGCGTTCTGCACAAAGTGGAAGAGGCGCAGCAGCTTTACAGCGAGATGATGAAAGACTTTGACGCCTATGGAAACCGAACCTTGCGGAGACCATAGCTGACGGTATGGCAAAATTCTTTCTCTATTATGACGCGGACTATTGTCCGCAAGATCACATACTGACCTTAGATTATCCCGTCCTGTTGCCTTTGGAGGAGCTGCGGGGAATCGATCGGATTTTGGCCTATCTCAACTGTATACGGCTGGAACAGAGCTTTATGAAGTTATTTCCCAGAGACTACGTCTTAAAGGTTCTGAGAAACTATAATCGAAGTTATACGATTTTGATCGTCAATCTGCCTGGAATCTTGCTTCGAAAACTGTTGGCCAATTTGCTGCTGGAGCTGCCTCTCTGGAAGACAGAATTGGAACAGCGCCACTATGAAAATCTGGCCCGATTGATACAGCGGCAAGGCAGGGATAACCTGGAACTGACCTTGTTTCGCCAGCTGCAGTCTCTAGCAGGCAGGTCGCCAGAAGTGTTTCAGTATCTGAAGAGAGAACTGGCCGATGTAGCGGCTGAATTTGTCAATGGGGCAAAGCACGATTGCCTGGAAAGGATGGTATAGATGAGTCATATTTTTGATCTCGTTCAGAGAGGACAGAGACAGCAGGAAGTGCAGACAGTTATGGACTGTAATCAGGTGTCAAAGGGTTTCGGGTTGGTTTTGACAGAGGCAGAGGCAAAGCAGCGATGCAGAGCAGAGACGCCTCCCTGAGGGACAGCGGAAGAGTAGAATTTGGCGGTGGAATTCTGCCGGCGGTTATTTACGCATTCTGCGATTCGCCCTATATGAACCAGGCAGAGTATGCGGACAGTCTGGCGCAGCTGCAGGAAATCTTTTATCTGTACAAAAGTGAAGCGCTCGATTTACTGACTGATGAAGAACTGCTCAGTTTTATGCGCAGACATTTTGACGAAACCTGCTATGGAGACATAGAATACCTCTCCGGCACCTGTCTCGAGCGATTTGCCAGAGCCATTCGCCAGGGTACAAGACCCGCAGCGCAAAACAGGAACGTGATGAGTACCTGCTTCGTAAGGCGGACAGTGAATACTGTGATCTGGATGAAGAGCCGGGCTGGTCTGTAGAGCTGTTTCTGCAGGCCCTAGAGAACAATTTTAAACTCTTCTTCATTCCATCTTCACCGATGACCGTGTTTGGAAAAATCTTCTGTACGGCAGTTTTATATTCAAAAGGATCAGCAATAGAAGGGCTGAAATGCGTCAGCCACAGTTCCTTGGCTGCAGCCTGTTCTGCCAGACGGGCTGCCTCGGAAAAAATCATATGAGTTCGTTCCTCTGCTTTTTCCAATTTCTCCTCTTCGCCATACATGCCTTCAAGGATTAAAATATCCGATTCCTGCCATACTCAGCGATGGCGTCAACCGGTCTGGTATCAGTGGCGTAAGTGACTTTGAGACCTTTGCGGGCCGGACCGAGTACCATCTCTGGTGTGAACTGTTTCCCTGCTGCAGAGACAGTCTCTCCTTTCTGCAGATGAGACCATAGCTGCATCGGAATGTGCAGTGATTGGGCCTTTTCCAGCAGGAATTGACCAGCTCGCGGCACTTCTATTGTGTAACCTTGACAGGGAATTCTGTGTTCCAACGGGAAATTCTGTATTTTCATTGCGCCCAAGGAAATCGGCGTGTCAATATGCCCTGTTTCTCTGACATAAACTTCAAAGGGCAGTTCTGGTGCGATGACCATGAGACCGGATAAAATTCGGCAGAGGCCGTTTGGACCCGCAATTGTAACAGGTTCTGTGCGATCTGCGTTGCCCATAGAAAGAAGCAGCCCTGCGATACCGCTGATGTGGTCAGCGTGAAAGTGGGTGATGCAGATCAGGTCGATGGACTTAAAACTGCAGCCGGCTTTTCGCAAGGCAATTTGCGTGCCTTCTCCGCAGTCGATAAGCAGTGCATGACCTTGGCATTTGATGTATAATGATGTTAAAAAGCGACTCGGGAGCGGCAGCATTCCGCCAGTTCCGACCAGGCATAAGTCCAGCATGGTAATTACCTCCAAAAGGATGTTTCTTATTTAATTTTACCATAACTGCTGACATTATGCTTGAAGAATTTAGGGTTCAGGCGGCGTGAGCACCCGGGCAGTTAAGCAACAAGCCGCGTACCGGCGAGTTTGGCGTAACGAAACAGAAGAAAACAGCCGAAACTGCGTAACGGAGCGGCGTGATAACCCGGGCAGTTAAGCAACAAGCCGCGTACCGGCGAGTTTAGCGTAACGAAACAGAAGAAAACAGCCGAAACTGCGTAACGGAGTGGCATGATAACCCGAGCAGTTAAGCAACAAGCCGCGTACCGGCGAGTTTAGCGTAACGAAACAGAAGAAAACAGCCGAAACTGCGTAACGGGGCGGGATGATAACCCGGGCAGTTAAGCAACAAGCCGCGTACCGGCGAGTTTGGCGTAACGAAACAGAAGAAAACAGCCGAAACTGCGTAACGGAGCGGTATGATAACCCGGGCAGTTAAGCAGGAAGTGAACCACTAGGAGGCACTATGGAAGATAAAAAGAGTTTTAATTTATGGAGATTCGAACACCCACGGATATCGCGTCAGCGATGGACTGAGATATTCTAAAGAAGAGCGATGGACGGGAATTTGTCAACAAATTACCCAGGGGAAGATAGAAATTTTAGAAGAGGGGCTCAACGGCCGAACGACTTGCTTTGATGAAGACGGTATGGAATTTAGAAATGGGCTGCAATATATACAGCCATGTATTCGCACCCACTTGCCTTTTTAGATATGGTCTGCGTCATGTTAGGCAGCAATGATTTGAAAGCAGCTTTTCGACTGACTGCGGAAGAAATCGCTGGCCAGGCGGCAAGGGGGTATTAGCCAGGGCGAGAGAGTGGTAGAAAGCAAGTACCCGCACAGCCCGTGCGAGTATCTTTTAATCTCTCCCATTGAAGCAGGGCAGGAACTGTTGGATGGTCCTTTTTGGCTGGGAATTTGAAGGACTGCTGACCATAAAAAAAATCAAAGGAATTCGCCCTTTGTTTCGCAAAAAGGAAGCGCAGGATCACGACTTCCTATTCTTTGATGCGGCAAAATATGCAGCAGCAGCTGGAAAAATCGACGGTCTGCACATGGATGCGGCAAACCACAGAAAATTGGGTGAAGCCATGGGCCGCTGGCTATTGGCACATTACGCGTAAGATCCGCCTTATTCCAGCCGAGGCCAAAGGCGGCGCCGCGCGCCTGTCCACAGTGCTGTCTGAATAAATACCGCCGAAGCTAAGTGCGGGGCAGCATTTCCAGCTCTTCTAAATAAATACAGTTAGGGGAAGTCTTTGTCTTCCTTTTTTTTGACCAACTCCATGCAGCGGTCCAAATCCATCCAGATGACCTCGTCTACTTCAGATTTTTGCAGAGTCAGGCGGGCAGTCTTTACATCCAGCCACAGGCAATAGATATTACTGATCTGGTTATCCTTAAAGAGTTTTCCGTGAAAGACCTCCTGTATTTTTGATGGTACGCTGACCGCAGAAACAGAGATCGTCACAGGATACATCGGTAATCCCCAGTTCTTCTCTCAGTTCACGCAGGGCAGAGGTGAGAAAATCCTCTCCGGCAGGAATATGACCGGCGCTGGAAATATCATAACGGCCTGGATTAGAGTCCTTATCTCTGCTGCGCTTCTGTAAAAGAATCTCTGTACCGGAGCTTGTTCTGCGTAGAATCCAAACGTGCGCAGTTCTATGACGAATGCCTTTCTCATGTGCAGTTTGACGATCGACAGTTTTTCCTGTGGGAAGACCTTTTCATCTACAATATCGAGTATTTCCGTCATTTCAATCCTCGCTGTTCTCAATTAAATAATCTATAAGCTGACCAGGCTCTTCAAAGATGCCAAAGAACTGTAAGACCTGGTCAGACATAAAACCTTCGGAGACGGTATGTTTTAGGAGCTCCACCAGTTTATCAAAATATCCGTTGACATTGAGCAGTGCAATAGGCTTGTGATGTCTGCCTAACTGCCTCAATGTAAATATCTCAAAGAATTCCTCCAGCGTACCAATCCCGCCAGGGACGACTGCGAAGCCATCGGACAGATCCTCCATGCGCTGCTTTCGTTCACGCATGGTATCTGTGAATATCATTTGGCTGCAGTTTTGAAAGAGAATTCCGTCCTGCTGAAAGAATCGAGGTGCGATGCCGATGATTTCGCCGCCGTATTCTGCAGCACCTCGGCAGGCCGCACCCATCAATCCTGTGGCACCGCCGCCAAAGACCAGGCCGATCTGACGCCTGCCCATTTCTTTTTCCCAATAAGTTAACGGCTTCAAAATATGCAGAAGCAAGGTGATCGCTGCTGGCACCAAATAGACAGAGTTTCATTACCTTCGTTCTCCTTTTCTATACTCGCTGACTATTTTATCACATATCGGCAGAGGATAGAATGATATCTTACAAATTTGTAAGGATTCTGTAAGTCATTTCTATGGAATCGAAATTTGTCGTAATATATAATATGTACAAAAGGGAGATACATAAAGGAGATGAAAATTAATGAGCAGAAGTGGGAAAATTGCATGCGGCGCTCTGGCAGTAACTGTCATATGCGGGATATTGGGATTGATCGGTCTGGTTGTCTTTGGGGTAGACACTATTAATCAGACGGATGCAGTTCTGCCGGAGCCAGGGGACTTGATGCCGGCCTTTTATGCATTACTTGCGGTAATGGCTGGTTCCATACTTGTTATGATTGCCGCATTAGCAAAGAAAAAAAAAGTTGTAGACGATATTTCCTATGTAATGAGAAAGACGAAGTGCTGTCAGGCAGAGATGCCGGACAGCACTTTTTCGTGTCTCCGCTTTCCATACGGTATCACTCCAGGGCAGCGTCTTTTTTCCTCTTTTTCCAAGCTGAGCAGCATAGACGCCCTTTCAAGCAGACAGCCCTGGGCAAAGGGGGGAGAGGCGGAAAAAAAGGTATCTGTCAGTTCATTCATCTGTTCGCCGCCCATACGCTGCAGCGTCACTTGCTTAATAAACTTCTTTTATCCAGTTCAAGGAGTACGCTGGTCCTCAAATGATAGAGCTCTGCCAGAGAGATGAGAATGTTTGCACTGATCATTTCTCTGCCAGCCTCACAGCTGCTATAGGAGGTACGCGAAATATGTAGGTAATTTGCTACCTCCTCCCGTGTATAAGCGGAAATTTTCCTGAGATAACCGATATTTTCTGCGATTCTTGCCTGCATTTTCATGTTCATTGATGATTCCTCCTGTCAGTTACATATAAATAATAGCGTTTATATATATAGAGTATCGTACTTCAAAAACGGTTTCAACTTCTGTCGAATTTTTTTAGAAAAAAGTCGGAAAAAAATAAGAACTTCCCTTCTAAGTTATAGAAAATTCCCCTGCTAGTTTATTTAAAAGACTGTTAACTACAAATAAACTAGTAGTTGTTAATAACTCGTCTGAGTAGGGGGAAACCAAGTGAAGTGTGATTACGAATTAAAGCATCTGGACTATATCGAGATGGGCCGAAAGAATTAGAAAACAGCGAGAATTTTTGAATTTGACCCGAGAAGAACTGGCCGGTCAACTTGAAGTATCGAGTAAATTTATTGCTGATATTGAATATGGCGAAAAAGGGAGTTTCAATTAAAAAACTGTATTTGTTGACACAGGTGCTTGACGTATCTGCCGATTATATTCTAGCTGGGGAAGAGAATGTATTAGTAGAAGGCACTGAGAAAAGAAGGATTAAGGAAAATATACTGGAGCCTCTAAAACAGTGCAATGTGCAGCAATTAAGATGTTTGGAACAGATCGTCAGGTTTTTATGTTGAGGCGTTAAAAGAAAAATGACGCTTCCAAGTAAAGAGCTGGAAGAGCGGAAAGATCTTCTCTGTGACCAGCTCGGCCTTGTAAAAGATGCGTTGTCCTTCTTCAGGGTTCCAGAAAAATACAAAGACGATTTGATACAGGAAATATTTATTGTTGCATACAAAAAACATAGACAAAATAAACGACATCAGTAAGCTGAATTCCTGGCTTTATAAAATATCATACAGAAAGATGTTGTCATTCATGCAGAAACAGAGGGCATTGAACGAAAGAGAAGTTTTATATTCGCCCGAAGAATGGGAGCGAGAAGAATTTCGAGAGTCAGAGGCGATCTTGGTATGGGATATCATAGACGGCTATTTTGACGACAGCGATATTTATGAATTGGTAGAGAAGCTGAAATATCCAGCGCCGCAGATTATTCGGCTCCGTTTCGTAGACGGATTCATGCTGAAGGAGATTTCTGAAATGCTCGGTTTGAAGTATAACACGGTCAAAACAATAGAATACCGGGCATTTAAACAGTTGAAGCAGATGATTGAGAATGAGGGGAAAGAATCTGAGGACGATATAGAAGCATAGAGGAGAAAATATTTAACAATAACGTGGCACATCCTGGTGAATTATGGTAAGATTAAGATAACTTATCGTTATGCTGATTTCAGGGATGTGCTTTTTCTATGGACAAAATGAATCAAAGACCGTTGGAGCTTTTAAAGAACTTTTTTTGCTATTACAACTTTATTCAGAGGGACTATCAACGTGCTGCCCATTGCCTGAGCAGTGATATCCACTGGTTCGAACTGGAGAAAATGAGGAAGTTCATAACAGGAGGCAGGCTGTTGCCTATCTGAAAAATGAAATTTCCTCCTTCCCCGAAAGCTATGAATTAGAATACATCGAAGAGTCTGAGAAAGCTGCTTTTCGGTGATATTGGATCTGCCTACGCTAAAGTCAATGTGACGGGCGGAGGCTTATTTTTGCCATGCAGAATCTCAATGACCACATGTGTAGAAGAGGGCAGAACTGTCATCTGTTCTCTGCACATATCCCTTCCGGAGTTAATGCAGCAGAGTGGGACGTATATTCCTTTTTCCATGGCAGAAGGGTATGTAAAGGAGAAGGCTTTCGATTTCTTTAATGAAGCTATCTCCGGCGGTATGATAGGCGGATATGTGGAAGAAGGTTTTCCCTTTACTTTGTCAACAAAGCGATGCTGGATTACCTGGATTATGAAAGTGAAGCGGAGTTCGTAACGGCTATCGGCGGTCTGATTAAAAATTGTGTGCACCCTGAAGACAGAGAAAAGGTAAGCTGTGAGCTGAAAGATCAGTTGGCTCAGGGCGACGACTATCAGGTAACCTATCGAATGCTGAAAAAGATGGCAGTTTTATCTGGGTCGATAATAAAGGAAGAGCTTCGTCACTGCCCAATGGAAGAAGGGCCGTCTATAGTATCTGCATGGATATTACCCGCTCATAGAGGCTAACGAGGATTTGGAGCGCCTCAATTGGGAGATACAGAATTTAATTAACGCCATACCCGGCGGTGTAGTAACCTTCAAGATTTTGGACAACCTTGTGGAATGTCTGTATTTTTCAGAAGGCGTCGCGCAGATGTGCGGCTACACCTCGCAGGAATACCGCCGTGAATTAGAAAAACGGACTGGGGCGCATGATCAATGAGAATGACCTGTACAGAGTCGTGTCCGCCATTGAGGAAGCTGTCAATAACGACAGCGGCATAGACCTCACCTATCGATTGAATGGCAAATCAGGCAACGAGACGGTGTGGGTAAACTTTCAGGGACGGAAGCTGCGGGAAGAAGACGGTCGTCCGATCATACATGGCGTTATCCACAATCTTTCGCAGGAGTCGCAGCTTTATGTGGACTTGCTCAACGAAACGGATCGAATCATGTTTGTTGCTGATGCGCAGACTCGAGAAATTCTATACGCCAATGATACGGCTGCAAAAATACAGAGGTCACGAAATAGGCAGTCACATCGGCGAATACTGCTATCGTTACCTCAGAGGTCAAGAAATGCCGTGCAGCTGGTGCGATGTCGATCGTTTGAATGACAATTGTCTCATTAGCAGTCTGGAAACTGATTTAGAGAACGGACGGACTTTTCAAGGTGCGCGGCAAGCGCATAGATTGGCGCGGACGAGAGGCCTTTGTCAAGTACGCCGAAGATATTACTGAGCTCCTTACAGCACAGGAAAAGGCGGAGCGGCAGTCTGAATATCAAAGGAATCTTTACGATACCTTGCCGTGCGGAATCGTGCAGTTTAATACTAATAATGATGGTACTGTTTTATGTAGCTACGCTAACCGGATGTGCTATACCATACTGGGTATAGATGATTCCTCCTGCAGCTTGGTTGAAACCAATATGCTGGACTTTGTTGTAGAAGAAGATGAAGAAGAACTGCTCAGCCGGCTACAGAGAGTCTCCAATGCAGAGACACCGGAATTTTTTTGAACATAGAATTGTAAGAACGGACAATTCTGATGCCTGGATCAGTGGGGTTATGACGAAAATTGAAGATATCGATGGTCGAGATCTGATTCAGAGCGTTTTTTTATGATATCACAGAGCAGAAGAAGATCGAGAACGCACTGAAAGAAAGTAAATTAAGGAATACCATGGCCTTGGATTCTACAGGCTTAGCCATATGGACCTATGACGTTACCAATCAAACTTTCTGCAACACGAGCAAAGGGGCCCATATCATCGATTATGATGAAAAAAATCGAAGGCTCTTACCGGACCGTAATCAGCAATGGCCACATAATGACAGAAAGCATCGACGATTATATAACCCTGCATCAAGCGATTGAGAAAGGAGAGCCGTATTCAGAAGCGATAATACACTTTAACCCTCACAAAGCGGACATTGAATGGCAGAAAATCAGGTATTCTACAATCTACGATGAAAAGGGAGCTGTCGTCAGCGCAGTTGGCGTCGGTGAAGATATCACGCCATTGATGGAAGCTGAAAATCGCTTTACAGAAGAGCTGCTGTATCGTCAGGCGTTGCGAGACAAAATCATCGCTTCTTATAAGCTGAATTTGACGCAGAACATTGTAGCCAGTGCGGAGACAGACTTTGAACACTTTGAGCACATTACAGGAGAGTCGGCAGATAAATACTTTGAAATGGTGTATGCGGATATTCCTGATCTCCATGAGCGGGAAAGATTCAGAAAGATGTTCAGCCGCAAAGCGTTGCTGCATAGTTATGCCAGCGGAACGACTACCTTGAACTTAGAGAATATAAGATATTTTAACAGTGACAAAAACCTGTGGCTTCTGACCACAGCCCACATCATGAAAAAAGCCGGAATCCAGTGACATCGTATGTTTTATCTATTGTCAGGATATTACCTATGAAAAAATGCTGAAAAATATCATGGATACCATTATTCAGACCGACTACGATTTTGCGATTGCAATTGACGGGAGGACCGGTATGTCCACCCAGTTCAGTACCTGTGACGACTGTGAAGAGGAATCCATGGATCTGCAGTCAGATATGGCAAAAAAATACGAAGACTTTGTAAAATGCCGAAGCAAAGCATTAATCGATGAAGAAAGCCGGCTCCAATTTTTACAGCAGACCAGCTTAGATGTGGTTTTGCAGAAACTGGCGGAGGAAGACAGCTACAATCTTACGTATACCATGCATAACCGCGCTCAAGACGTGCGATACAAGAGTCTGCATTATTGTTATATAGACAGGGAATATCAGACCATTCTCTGCACGCGTTCTGATGTGACCAACATCCTGGCAGAACAGGAGCGGAAGAACAATGAACTGCAAGCAGCTCTGCATATGGCCAAAGAGGCAAATAACATCAAGTCTGACTTCATGGCCAGGATGAGCCATGAAATCCGCACGCCTCTTAACGCAATCATCGGTCTGGCCGAAATTCAAAAGCTCAATAAAAAGATGCCGAGATGTGCAGTGACTGCGCAGACAAGACGTTGTCTTCGGCTGAATATTTGCTATCGTTAATAAACGATATTCTTGATATGTCCAGGATTGAAAGCGGCAAAATCATCTTGGCAAAAGAACCGTTTTCCTGTAAAGACATGATTGATGACATCAATGCAATGATCGCCTCTCAGACAAAGCTGAAGCATATTCACTATCAATTTATAAATAGTGTGCAAAATGATCATTTCTTCCGCGGTGATGAAACCAGAATCAAGCAGATTCTCTTAAATCTGCTGAATAATGCCATCAAGTTTACAGCTGATGGGGGGCACGGTGAGACTGCAGTATGAAGTTCTTACAGTCATGAATGGGAAAGGACGGATCAGATTTACGGTTTCTGATTCCGGCATCGGCATATCAAAAGAGTTTTTAAAACGGATCTTTGAACCGTTTACGCAGGAACACGATGGCACGATTACTGAGTACCAGGGGAGCGGATTAGGATTGGCGATAGCAAGAAATCTGGCCAGACTCATGGATGGCGATATTGCAGTAGAAAGTCAGATTGGGCAGGGCACGATCTTTGAAACAACGCTTTGTCTGGAAATTGCAGAAGGAATCACAGAACTGGAATCCGAAGAGTTCTGCCAGAAGAGCAACGCAGACTTTAAAGGAAAGGTTTTCCTTCTATGCGAAGATCATCCGCTGAACACCATGGTGGCGACAAAGCTCTTAGAAGCGAAAGGCGCCAAGATTATCCACGCTAAGGACGGCAAGATGGGCGTGCGTTTGTTCGAAGAGAGCGAATCAAGTACTTTTGATGTGATTTTGATGGATATCCGGATGCCGGTCATGGACGGACTGACGGCGGCAAAAAAATCAGATCACTGTCTCGTCCAGACGCTGACACGGTACCGATTATCGCCATGACAGCCAACGCATATGCAGAAGATATTGAAAAATCCAAAGAAGCAGGTATGAATGCTCATCTGGCGAAACCCATTGAGGCACAGCTCCTCTATTCTACGATTGATCAGTTTTTACAGGAGTGAACCATTCAGATTGACTTTGCCAGAAAACGTGTTAAGATATAGTTCAAAAAAGAGAATACAGGCTGATAGAATTCTAATGCATATCAGTGTCAGCCCTTGGTAAAATAAAAAAGAAGTACTGTCGGTATTGTGGACAAAAGGAGGAATTTATGAGTATTAAAGTTGCAATTAATGGATTTGGAAGAATTGGCAGACTGGCGTTTCGTAAAATATTTGGCGATCCGGAATTTGAGATTGTCGCCGTCAACGACTTGACAAAACCTGAAATGCTGGCCTATCTTCTCAAATATGATAGTGTGCAGGGGCCTATAGAGGCCACACTGTAGAGCATAATGAGGAATTTATTACTGTGGATGGAGAGAAGATCAATATCTACGCGGAACCAGATCCGGCAAAACTGCCGTGGAAAGCTCTTGACGTAGACGTGGTTCTCGAGTGCACAGGCTTTTTTTCATCCAAGGCGAAATCCCAGGCTCATATCGATGCAGGCGCAAAAAAAAGTTTTAATCTCTGCTCCCGCGGGAAATGATCTGCCGACCATCGTATACGGCGTAAATCATGAGACGTTGAAGAAAGACGATTTGATTGTCTCCGGCGCCAGCTGCACGACCAACTGCCTTGCGCCTATGGCAAAGGCGCTGAACAACTACAGAGAGCTGAGAACAGGCTTTATGACTACCATTCACGCCTACACAGGGGATCAGATGATTTTAGACGGACCGCACAAAAAGGGCGATTTTAGGCGTGCCCGCGCAGGAGCTATCAACATCGTGCCTAACAGCACTGGTGCGGCAAAGGCCATTGGCCTGGTCATTCCTGAGCTTGACGGCAAGCTGATTGGCTCAGCCCAGAGAGTTCCGGTACCATCAGGCTCCATCACCATTTTGGACGCCACCCTGAAGGACGACACCGAGAGCGTCAGTGTAGAAGGTCTCAACGCATCCATGAAAGCGGCGGCGGACGAATCCTTCGGCTATTCTGAGGAGGAACTGGTATCCAGTGACATCATCGGCATGTCCTACGGTTCTCTCTTTGATGCCACCCAGACCCTGGCCCAGAGATGCGGAACAAAGATCTACGAGGTCAGAGTGGTTTCCTGGTACGACAACGAGATGAGTTATACCTGCCAGCTGATTAGAACCCTTAGGTATATGGCAAAACTGCAGTAGAGATGCGGGTATCAAAGGGGCTGCTTTCACGAAACCAGAGGAGCCGACCGCAAAAAGTCGGCTGAATCAGACCAAACGGCGCAAACGTCTATTTTTAGATAGCATTACGCCGTTTTTTCGTTGGTAGAAGCAATTTAAAGTGAAAAATGATTACTATATTGATCAGATTGGCTAAATTGTGGATGGACTCTTAACTATGTTAAACAAAAGTGCCACCTATACTCCTTTTGCTGTTAAAAACGGCGCAAAACGGTATATATGTCTCCTGGTTTTGCGTGCAAACGGCGTAAAGCATCTGATAAACAGTGTTTTGCGCCGTTTCTGCGTTGATCCAGGCAGCCACTTTTGTTCAAGAGGAGCGCGGTATCTTAAGAATTCTTAAGTGGTCTTTTTTCTTTTTATATTAGATATAATAAAGTTAGAAGAAAGAGGAGGTGATGAGATGGAAATAAAGGAATTGGAACCGAAAACAGAGCCTGAGGAAATCGAAGAAACAGAAAAGGCTTTGGTGGAACCAGATAGAAAGAGTTCCCTTGGCTGGAAGGGTTTGGTGGGCATTCCCATCGCCGCTTATTTAGGACTGTCTTTTGTCATCGGTATATTGATGGTATTCCTTTTTGATGGACACGGACGGCGGTCTTTCCCAAGCGATGAATCTTTCACTGTGGCTCCTAAACGGCCAGACTGTGATTATTTTCTTCTTGTGCAGATATTTGATACGCTGCAATGAAGTTATCAAACTGAAGTGGAGGCCGGTGCCAGGGACAGGCGGAAAAACCCTCATTGCGGTGCTGGTATACAGCCTCGCCATGATTGCTTTTTGAATATGGCTTATCCGATATCATAAGTGATTTTGTCGATACAGAAGAAGCCAACCAGATGATTATAGAATATTTCCAGTTCGGCAACATTGCTCTTGCGGTAATATTAGTGGTGGTCGTAACGCCTCTGGCAGAAGAAATGCTCTTCCGCGGAACCCTTTTTTGGCGGACTGCGGGAGCGGTATGGATTCTGGACGGCGGCAATCATCAGTTCAGCCGTCTTTGCTGTCATGCACCCTGAACCCTTGGTCCATCGTATGCACTTTCATCATCGGCATGTTTTTATGCGCTGCTCTTTGAAAAGACGGGAAGTCTGGTCTACTCCATGATCGGCCACGGCATCAATAATCTGATTGCTGTGATTTCTCTGGCTGTACCTGAGGTACCGTTCAGCGTGACCCTCGGTCCGGTCATATCCGCCGCTGCCCTGGCACTGATGGTGATGACATATATCAAGGTATATAAGCGGCAGACTGGAGAGGAACTGGACATTCAAGTGTTCAAGGAGGACCTCTCTTATGTGGATGAAAAGTATCAGAGAGCAGGGCAGGAAGAAGAAGAGAACAGTAATGGATAGCAATCAATATACCTACATTATCTGCGTGACGCAATACATTTAGACGATACATTGATTCTGACTTCAAGAGGGCGATGGAATTGGATGATATACATGAAGGAGATATCATTCAAATGTTTACCTGAGGCTGATTATTTTAAAAAGGTGACATTTGTATGCATAGGTTCGTTTGTATGCGGGACACTTTTGAACATCTTGCTTGTACGTCAACTCAATATTTTCTTTTTATCGCTTTAGATCCCCAGCCTCTGGCACTTCTTGACCAGAGTGGAGTGGTCCACCCCCAGCGCCTTTGCAGCTTTTCTCTTGGAGCCGCAGCGTTCCAGGGCGCTTTCTATCATCTGTCGCTCCAGAGACTCTGTGGCGGCTTTAAGCGTGCCATGACGAGAATTTGTCGATTGTACTTTCGCAGCGGGGAGGCCGAGAACTCTGGCAACTACATCGCCGTCTATCACGCCGGTGAAATTTATCACCACCATTCTCTCGATTACATTCTTTAACTCTCTTATATTGCCTGGCCAGGAATATTCCATCATCATAGCCATAGCCAGACGGGTCATGATGAGATTCTTGTTATACCTGGTATTATACTTTTTCAAAAATGTCTCCACAAGGGGTTCGATGTCAGCCTGCCGCTCCTTGAGCGGTTTCAAATCGATGGGTACTACGTTGAGCCTGTAATATAGATCTTCTCGGAAAGTGCCTCGTTCGATCCCGACTTTCAGATTTTTGTTGGTGGAGGCGATCAGCCTGATGTCTAAAGGAATGGGGTCTTTACCGCCGACGCGGGTAACCTCTCGGCTTTGCAGTACGCGCAGCAGCTTTACCTGTAAGTCCATAGGCATATCGCCCACCTCGTCCAGCAAAACGACGCCGCCGCTGGCAATTTCAAAGAGGCCTGCTTTGCCGCCTTTGCGCGCCCCAGTGAAAGAACCTTCCTCGTAACCGAAAAGTTCAGATTCCAGCAGGTTCGCAGGGATTGCAGAGCAGTTCAGCTTGATAAATGGTTTTCCATTCCGTTCACTTGCCATGTAGATGGCGTCAGCGATGATTTCCTTGCCAGTGCCGCTCTCCCCAGTGATGAGAACCGTGACGTCCGTTTTGGCGACAGAACGAGCGACGGCAAAGGCCTCCTGCATACAGGCACTTTCCATGACCACGTCGATGTCGTAAATCTGGCGATCGCGAAGATATGCAAGCTCAGCGGCGCCTTGTGTATTCTCTTTCCGCAGTTCTGCCAAATGATCCTTCAGCTCCTCCAGCCTGGCGACGTCTTTTTCCGTAGCAACTGCGTATTGAATTTCTCCGTTTTCATCAAAGATGGGAATGCCGGTGATGTGGACCTTCGTATTCGTTCGTTTTAGCGTTTCCGACCTTTTCGCAGCGTCTGCCGCTCTTTAATACGTCTGGCAGGACGCCGCCAGTGTAGACTTGCTTCGTCTGGTCAGGGTTGAACACATTCATTCCCATAAGCTCTTCTCTTCTCAGATCGCCCAATTTCAGATAGGCATCGTTAACGTAAATGGTGTTTCCTTCCGCATCAGTAACGTAAATGGCATCGATTAAATTGTCACAAATCTTTTTTTAAAATCTATTTCTTTCATATAGAATGCTCCCTTCTAGTGAGACAGATGGCTGCCTTCTTTCTATCAAAACAGAGACAATGATTGCACCGAAAGGCTTTCGTGTTGTCTCAGTCTGCGTTATGCATCTGTTTCTAATTCCTCCATAAAACCCTCTGTTTCATCAAAATGGTGAAATAATTCAACATTCTTATTATAATGGTGCCATAATTCACCGCAAAAAAAACCTAAATCATAAAAGGCATCTGCAAGAACGTAGAAAAGCCAATCTCTTCAACTTTTCTTTTTCCTTGCAATTCAGCCATCCTTCCCACAGTTACCAGGGAGTTATCTGAAAATTTGGCACAGCCCTTGCTTTATACAGAGGTGTCGAAAGACAGACAGAGAAAATGCAGATTATAATATATATGAACAATAATGGAGGGAAATAAAATGGCAAAGAAAAAGACAATTATTACGGCAGCCGTGACAGGCGCATGGCCGAAGAAGGAGAACAATCCAAACGTACCGATGACACCGGCAGAAATTGCAGACGATGTTTACGCATGCTGGCAGGCAGGGGCTGCCGTTGCACATCTTCATATGAGAGACGATGAAGGAAACGGCACCATGGATCACAACAAGTTCCGTGAAACCGTTGAGCTGTTACATAGCAAGTATCCTGACTGCGATATCATTTTAAATCTGACAACATCAGGAGATCTCAATGCCACTGACGAGACGAGAGTGGAACACGTAAAAGAATTGAAACCAGAGATGGCTTCTTTTGACTGCGGTTCCATGAACTGGATGCACAGCGGTCTGTTCATCAACTCTCCAAAATTCTTGACTGACTGCGGACTTCTGTTCCAGGAGACAAACACCAAACCGGAAATCGAGGCTTTTGATCCTGGCATGATCGCTAATGCCGCATATTATCTGAAAAAAAGGCGTTCTCAAAGCACCCCTTCACTTTCAGTTCTGCATGGGATGTGCCAACGGAATTCCAGGTTCCACAAAGAATCTTGTATTTATGAAAGAAACTATGGATCAGCTTTGTCCAGGTTCCACGTGGTCCTGCTTTGGTGTAGGACACAGCGCTATGGAGATGCTCTACGCAGCGGTTGCTATGGGCGGAAATGTACGCGTGGGTATGGAAGACAACGTCATGTATTCCAAGGGCGTGCTGGCTGAAAGCAACGCGCAGTTCGTCGAAAGAGCAAAGAGAGTGATCGAAGAGTACGGCAATGAGGTAGCGACGCCTGATGAGGCACGCGAAATCCTCAGTCTCAAATAGTACCTAAAATTGCTCATGGCTGTGTTAGCTTCGGACTGCTCGCTCCTTGAAGCCCTGCCCGTATCTATGATACGGCATGCAGGTCTCATGCAAGAAACGCCCAAATCTTGCTTTGGTGAGTTTTACTGCCACGTACTTCAAGTACGTTCCGGGACTCGCATCCTCGCTGCCTTGCCCTGAACAATTTATATGCACTATTTGTAAATCGCGTCTTAAATTACTTATATTCATATAGAAAAAAGGAGTCGATATAATGATTAACAATATAGCTGTACTGGGCGCAGGTACCATGGGCCACGGCATTGCGGAATTTTTCGCCATGAACGGCTATCCAGTGAACCTGTATGAACCATACGAACCCATGAGACTTTCTTGTCTGGACACAATCAAAGGAGAACTGGAATTCCTCGCGGAGAATGAGCTGATCAAAGCAGAAGAAGTCCAGGAGAGCCTGGAGCGAATCACGTTGTTCGCTGATCTTGATTCTGCGGTGAAGGATGTCGATTACGTCATCGAAGCCACACGCGAAGACCTGGGACTGAAGCAGGATCTTTTCCAGAGATTGGAGATTCTGACAAAGCCGGAGACCATTCTGGCGAGCAATACGTCCTCCCTTGCCCTGAACAAGATGATCGAGAAGGTCAGCGACGAGAAGAAGGGGCAAATGCATGGTATGCCACTGGTATAACCCGGCACACCTGATGCCTTTGGTAGAACTGTCCTTCTTCGGCAATATGGACGAAGAGACATTCAAGGAAGTAGAAGAACTTTACGATAGAGCCGGAAAACAGACCTGTCGCGTGCTGAAAGACGTACCGGGATTGGTTGCTAATAGAATTCAGCAGGGCGTCGCCCGTGAGGCGTTTTCCCTGATCGAGCAGGGCATTGCATCGCCGAAGGACATCGACAAGGCCCTCAAATTCGGCCCGGCCTTCCGCTACGCGACGACCGGACAGTTGGAAGTAGCAGACATGGGCGGCCTGGACATCTGGTGTACGGTGGGCGACAACCTTCTCGCCGATATGGACAACAGAAAGGAAGCCAATCCTGTTCTCAGAGCCAAAGTTGAAGAGGGCAAACTGGGCATGAAGAATGGAGCAGGATTCTTCGAATATCCAGCAGACAAAGTACAGGAGATTAAAAATGCTTTCAATAAGAAGCTGATTATTCAGCTGAAGGCATCGAAAAATTACATTGAATAACGAAATTAAATATCAACTTGGTGATACTGTGCCTCAGAGAGAAAATTTTCTTCTTGCGCTGCAGCATGTGATTTTCTTTGTGGCCTCGGCGGTGGTAATGCCTGTCGTCGTAGGCTATGCTCTCGGACTCTCTCAGACAGAGGTTGCCGATACGCTGCAGAGGACCTTTTTCTCTGCGGGGTCGTTTCTATACTGCAGGCAGCCTTAGGGCACAGATATCCCATCATAGACGGCCCTGCCGGGCTTTGGTCGGGGCTTTTGATTCTGATGGCAGGCACGGTGGGTTCCTTGGGGAAAAGTGCTGAAATCCTTCGTACTGACCTGGAAACAGGGATGCTGATCGGCGGACTGTCATCGTGTTGTTAGTAATACTGGGACTGATGAATAGATTGATGAAACTGTTTACTCCTCTAATTAACGGCGTGTTGATTTTACTCATGGTACTCCAAATCAGTCCCAGTATTGTTAAGGGAATGACTGGCATTACTGCGGATCATACGACAATTGATTGGAAGAGCTGCCTGGTGTTCTTTTTCACCATGTTTCTGATTCTCTTTCTCAATATGTTTGTTGGCGGTTTTATCAAAAGCATCGCCACCTTTATCGGCGTCCTGGCAGGTTGGGTGCTGGCCTATATCATGGGCATTACCACCCGGGCCGACCTGATGGCGGACGGCGTTATCTCTCTGCCAAAAGTGTTTGCATGGGGCAGGCCGACCTTTGACGTCGGAATCGTCGTAACTTGCATTATTGCAGCCTTTGTGCTGCTTTCCATGACCTTTGCCAGCATCAATGGCATGTCTGAGGTTGTGGGAGATGAAGTGGACAGCAAAAGAATGAACAAAACCATCGGTATACACGGCTTTGCAACAGTGCTGTGCGGGATCTTTCCCACAGTGGCTTTTATGCCTTACGTATCGTCTACAGGTATCGTCAAAATGACCGGCGTTGCTGCGAGAAAAAGCTTTTTACCTTGCCTCTGTGCTGATGATGGTCATGGGAATGATCGCGCCATTCGGCGCATTCTTCTCTACCATACCAAACGCCGTAGGCTATGCGGCCCTGATTATGATTTACGCTCTGATTATGGGGCAGGGGTTCAACGAATTCCGAAAAGTAGACTTTACGAACAGAGAAAATTTTATTGTAGGAATTTCCATGCTGATTGGAATGGGCGTCATGTTCCTTCCTTCAGAGGCCTTTCGCGGTCTGCCGCAGGTGGCAGGTTATATTCTGTCCAACGGGCTGATTGACGGCATGGCTATCGCCTTCTTGCTGGAACACGTGATACTCAAAAAAGAGCCCTCTAATTTGAGGACTCATGGGCTTTGATGATGTCGAGAACTTCTTTTCCGTCGAGATCGTGGTCGTTGGCATATTCCATGACGGCGCAGATATCGTCGTAGTGGTCGAGGAACTTTTTGAGCGAGCCTTCGTATTTGTCTTCGGGATGTACCACAAAGGCGTCCGGATCGATTTCAATGTCGAGTTCTCTCATGCGATGGATGCTCCAGACGTAAATCAGATCCAGTGCAGGAATGATGTTTTTGCCTGTTTCTGTCAGATGATATTCGACGCGCAGAGGAATCTCGTTATATTGAATCCTTTCAACTAGGCCGTCGGCAACCAGTTCCTTGAGCTGCTGACTGAGAACCTTTTCGCTGATCGGAAATGTCTTCTTGGTTTTGGAAAAACGGATAAATCCGTAGTAGTTGATATGGTTTAAGATGCTCATCTTCCATTTACCTGAAATGCAGGATAGCGCGTACAGATATGGATTCGTGCCCTGATTGGAATCAGTCATTGGTTTGTCTCCTTTCGCGTTGTTTGTATTTATTGTAACACAATTTGGGGAGATGACAAGAGAAAAGTAAGTGGCTTACCAGTCGGTAAGTGTATAACGCGGCTGTTACCCTGTAACTGAAAAGTGCCTAATTGTCAGACAATTTTAAATCTGTTATCATCAAAGTGTAAAGATAAAAAATTAACAAAGATCAATTTTAACCGAATATATAATAAAAATTAGGAGGATTCCAAATGATTAAGAGAACTGTAAGTGATTTAAAGCCGTACGACGCTCCAGGCCATTACAACATGGTTGCCATGAGATATCACGGCAAAGAAGAGACTGGCGCAGAGAAATTCTGGATCGGTAAATCCACCTTCCTGCCAGGCGGCGGTGCAGAGTGGGCATACGATGACAATCCGTTAGAAAAGGTTTACTTCGTTTTGAAAGGCGAAATGACCGTAACTGACAAAGACGGCAAAGAATATGTGATCCACGAAAACGAATCCATCTCCTTCCCGCCGAACGAAGGAAGAGGTTTGGAAAACAGAACGAACGAAGTGGCGGAGATGCTTGTCATCATCAACTACCCAGCGTAAAAAGCTTGTTAAAATTGCCCACAGCGTTGTCACTCTCAGTACTTCACTCCTCACGTACTTCAAGTACGTTCCGGGGCTCAGTACTTTCGGTTCCTAGCTGTGAACAATTTTCCCAGCGCTTTTGAAAATCCGACGCTTTTGAAAAAAGTACAACTCAAAATGATTTAAAATAATAGAGGAGAAATACAAATGGTAAAGTTAGAGAAAAATTTTGTTGACACGATGTTCTCAGTTGAGGGCAAGGTTGCTCTGGTAACAGGCGCAACAGGCGCTCTGGGAAGAGTTCTTGCAAAAAAGCTTACGGCTATGCAGGCGCAAAGTCATCCTGACAGGCCGCAGCATGGAAAAAAGCTTAACGCCCTTGTTGATGAATTTAAAGCAGAAGACATCGACTGCTACGCAGTTGCTGCAGACCCTGCTAACGAAGAAGATGTAAAGAAGCTGATCGCTGAATCCGTAAAGGCTTACGGCGAAATCAATATCCTTGCAATCTGCCACGGATATAACAAGCCGGCAAACATTCTGGATCAGTCCGTTGAAGATTGGCAGTACATCATGGATGCAGACTGCAAATCCGTTTACATCGTCTGCAAATACGTATCACAGCAGATGGTTGACCAGGGTAAGGGCGGCAAGATCGTCGTGGTTACATCCCAGCGTTCAAAGCGCGGCATGGCTGGATACACAGGATACTGTACATCAAAGGGCGGCGCGGACCTGATGGTTTCCTCCATGGCCTGTGACCTGACTGCCAAGTACGGCATCAACGTCAACTCCATCTGCCCCACCGTGTTCCGCAGTGATCTGACCGAGTGGATGTTCGATCCCGAGTCCGCCGTGTATCAGAACTTCCTGAAGCGTGAACCAATCGGACGTCTTGCAGAGCCTGATGATTTCGTCGGATTCGCATTATTCCTCTCATCAGAGGCTTCCAAGTTCATGACAGGCGGAAACTACGACTGCTCAGGCGGTTACCTGACTTGCTAATCAATTAGTATCAAAAGATGATGATAAAAAAAAGGAGAAAAAAGAAAATGGGAAAGAAAGTATATGTAGATTTAGCACATCCGTTCAGCGCAGAGATTCCAAGATGGCCGTACTTTGACAAACCGGCAATCGACAATGCACATACCATGGCAAAAGGCGGCGTTTTGACATCAAAGATCACTTGCACCATGCATACAGGAACGCACTGTGACGCACCGAGACACGTTATGGAATACGAGTTTGACGGCAGAAGAGCTCGTTACACCCACGAAATGCCAGTAGACGCTTACACTGGAGATGCAGTGGTTCTGAAACTGGACGTTGAACCTTGGACACTGATCACTGGCGAGCATCTGGATGCTGCCTGCAAAGCCTGCGGATTTGATCCTGCCGACTTAGAAGGCAAAGTTCTCTGCCTGAACACAGGAATGCACCGTCTCTTCGACGATTCCAAGGCTTATTACCACTATTCCATCGGTACAGGCGTAGATGCTGGAAAATGGTTTGTTGACCACAAAGTAAAATGTGTCGCAATGGACAGCCAGGCTCTTGACCACCCGCTACATACAGCAATGGGCAACAACGGTATGACCAGAATGAACCTGCTGGGAGCAACTGGCAAACCGATTACAGAAGAATACAAAGAATTATTTGGCGAAGAAGCTTTATGCAGAATTCGACAAAGAAGAATACATCAGAATCCACGGCCAGGCCGCCTATGACGAGAAGTTCGGCGATTTAGAAAACATCGGCTGCTGGGGAACCTGGGAACCATGCCACAAGGAGATGCTGGGCCACGGCATCGTGGGCGTGGAGAACCTGGGCGGCGACCTGGACAAAATCCCTGCAGGAAAAGTATTCACATTCTTATGTTTCCCTCTGAGATGGTACATGGGCGACGGTTCCATGGCTCGCTGCGCAGCACAGATTGACGAGGACCTTCTTTTAGATGTACCTGATCGTACATACGCTTACGGCGGAACTGGTTTCGGCGAAGCAGAAGGCAATGGAGACAGCTGTTTGGAATACATGCAGAAACTGTTCAACAGAAACAAATAATCATCGGTACACTGTAAAGGAGCCAGCCGGCAGGACAGCTGATTTGGTTGTCCTGCTCGCTTTAGCTCCTTTTTCTTTGTGAAAAATTTATTTATTGTAAGTAGGAGAAATAGAAAGGCGGGATCGCGTATGAGTAATACAAAAGGTTCTTTAACTAATTTTTTGGTAAAGCAGGCTGGGGCACGATATTATATTGCTTATTTATGTTTTTCTTTTTACGTCGGTATGATTAACGACGGAACCAATGTTTAGCCCCTGCAGCAGCAGAAAACATCGGCGTAGAGCCAGGCACCATCATCCAGTGGAACGGCTATGCCGGCATGATTGCGGTCATCGGTTTTATCATCGTAGGACAGATCAACAAAAGATCGGCGCTCGCGCAACTTCGGCGATTTTTACTATTTTGGCGGGTATTATGTATATTGTGTGCGGTAATGCAACAAGCCTTCCAGTCTACGTCATCGCCATGGTGCTCTGTGCGACTGGCATGATGTCAGCAGGCTATATTGCAGGCGGTACGTTGGTTGCAACCTGGTTCCCGAAGAGAAAGGGCATTGTCATGGGTTACACCACCATGGGACATAATTTCGCATCTGCGTTTTATGTCGCCATTCTGACCGGCTTGGTAGCAGTTTTCGGCTCCATCAAAGGCGGCAGCGTACCTATCGGCATTGCAGCAATCATTCTGGGCATCATCGGGGCGATCTTTGTCAGAAACACGCCGCAGGAAAAGAGGACTCAACCCCGACAATGTATCTGACGAGGTTTACAAAAAAAGAATACTACACGGCATCTGACGATTCTAAAGAAGCAGGCGGTTGGACGACAAAGGCGCTGCTAAAGACCAAAGAACTGTGGTTTGCAGCCATCGTGACAGGCATGTTTCAGATCTGTTCGGTTGGTGTCATGCAGCAGCTGGTGACGAAAATATCAGAGACTTTGGCATGAGCCAGGCGGGCGCGCTGACGCTGATGACCATCGTAGCGCTGATCGGTGTAGTCGGTTCCTGGCTGATCGGCGCCATCGATCAGAAGATTGGCACGAAGAAGACCATGCAGGGTTTTGGCATTTGGTATGCAATCGCACTGGTAATCAACGTTCTTTCTGGCGGCCACGTAGGCATGCTGTTCTACCTGTCCATCTTCATGATCGGCATGGGTATCGGCGGCTCCGCCAACTTCACGACGTCACTGCCGACCTCCATCTTCGGAAGACAGGGCTTTGACCGCGTGAATTCCGTCATTTTCCCAATTCAGGGCTTCGTCACGGCATGGTGTTTCGTTATAAACGGTATCGTAACAAACGTGATCGGGAATTTGAACTATGCTTATCTGATTTTCGCAGGGGCGGCGATCATCGTATCTATCGCAGTTTCCTTTATCAACGAGTACAAGTACAACAAAGACCACCAGGTGGAAGCGGTATACGAAGAACTTGAAGCAGACGCGGAAGCGACTTTTTGAGAAACCAAAAAGCGTAGAAAAGAGTGAGACCTCTGAAAAGGAGCTGTCACACTAATGAAAGAACGGCGTAAAGCATTATTTTCTAAGTGCTTTACGCCGTTTGTAATTAAATTCAGGGGTCGATTTTACCGATTTTAATAGAATCGCAGGTGTGTCGTAATTTCTTTCAATTAAAGTTGTATTGATGCCGTTTATCTCATAAATTTTTTCAGCAGCACCGGGGGTAATGATAGTGGTCACAATGACGACAAGTACCACAGGCGAAAATAATTGTCCACTGAGCAAGCCAATGTGATAACCTTTTTTGCGCGACAATTAGAGCGACTTCACCTCTGGAGATCATCCCGATTCCCACGTTCAGCGATTCTCGTCTGCTATATCGGCAAATCCAGGCACCGAGCCCGCAGCCCAGCACTTTTGTTAAGACGGCGATTACCAGAATGAAAAAAAGAAAAGATCAACATGGACTTTGTCATTCCGTTAAGCTCTGTTTTTAATACCGATGCTGGCAAAAGAAAATCGGTGAGAAAAACAGATAGCTGGGCACGGTCATTTTACGGGCGATATCAGACTTGACCTCAAAGGTGGAAATAATCAATCCTAAAAAGATAGGCGCCTGTGATATCAGCGATTCCAAAGTATCGTTCTGACATAAAAGAGATGATTAACACCAGCGCCATGACGTAGATAGATAATCTGCGCCGATCCTTAAATTCCTCCACCGTGGGTTTTGAGGCAGTGATGACCACTGCCAGGACGCCCATTAAAATGATATAGAGTCCTATTTTGATCAGGATGCTGATAATGCTGATAGACGGGTCTTTCAGACTGCTGACGACAGTCAAAATGATGATGCCGATAATGTCGTCGAGAACAGCGGCTCCCAGAATAGCGCTGCCGACCCGGCCGTTGAGCCGTCCCATTTCACGCAGGGTTTCGACCGTGATGCTGACCGAGGTAGCCGTTAAAATGACGCCCATAAATACTGCTCGCAGGACCTCATTAAAATCAGATGAATCCACGTGGAAATAAAAGTAATAGCATGCTGCGCCGCCAATTAAAGGCAGGAGGACGCCCATAGAAGCGATGACTACCAGAGAGACTTTATTTTTCTTGATTTCCGAGATGTTGGTATCAAGCCCCGCAATGAACATCAAAAGAATTACGCCGATTTCGGCGGTCTTTGCAAGAAAATCAGTTTCTTCAACCCAGCCCAATACCGATGGCCCCAGAATTACACCGGCGATGAGAGCTCCCACCACTTGGGGCATGTTCACTCTTTCTGACAGGCCGCCTAGAAGCCTTGTCGACAGAATGATGACAGCAATCATTAGTAGATAGTAGTAACTAGTCATTTTAAATACCTCAAACTTCTTTAAATAAATATCACAGAATATTTATAATTCTCTACAAAGAAGTATTCTACCACTAATAAAATGATTTGTACATCTCATAAGTTACAAAAAAACTTGGAAATATTTAAGAAAATCCCAATATATTTCTGAAAATTCTTTGACAATGGAATAATTATGTAGTAAAATATATATGAAAATAATCTGAGAATCTCGGAATTAGTTTCTAAGATTATAGTTAATACTATGCGCCAGAAATATAAGCAAAAAAAAAACACATTGGGTAATACCCAATGTGTTTTTTGTAGAAAAAGAAATACTACCAGGAGAGATAAAATGAAAAAATCAGTTTTGATTACAGGCGGTTCCAGAGGAATCGGCGCCGCCGCCGTCAGAAAGTTTATTGAACAGGGCTATGAGACTGCCTTCTTTTATCGGGAGAGTGACGAAGCCGCCAAGGCTCTGCAGGAGGAGACAGGGGCGGCAGCAATTCGGTGTGACGTAGGGGACCGCTGGCAGATTGGGGAAGGCGTCAAAGCCGCTAAGACTTGTTTAGGAATTACGGCGTTTGATACTCTAGTATGCAATGCAGGTCTCAGCGTATCGGGACTGTTTACAGATCTAAGCGACGAAGATTGGAGCCGCCTGCTAAATGTCAACTTGAATGGAATTGTTAATGTGACAAGAGAGATTCTGCCAGCCATGGTTAGTGAGCGGAAAGGTCAGATTGTCATGGTTTCTTCTATGTGGGGGCAGACCGGCGCATCTTGTGAAGCTGCTGCGTACGCAGCAACGAAGGCTGCTGTCATCGGTCTTGCCAAGAGCCTTGCAAAAGAAGTAGGTCCCTCCGGTATCCGGGTCAACACAGTATCGCCGGGTGTAATTGACACTGATATGAACCGCTGCTACAGTGCAGAAACCATGGGACAGCTGGCAGAAGAGGTTCCTTTGGGACGGATCGGTAGTGCGGAGGAAGTGGCCAAAGCCATTTATTTCCTGGCATCAGAAGAAAGCTTCTTATATTACGGGACAAGTGCTGGGAGTGAATGGAGGCTTTTATATCTAAAAAAACTGTGGTATACTAGCAGAATAGAGATCAATAAGGGAGGGATTATGGATAACGTATTGAATATTTTACAAGGTATTCTCGAGGCAATCGGAGATTTTTTCAAAGGCCTGCTGGGCGGTATTACGGACATATTCAGCGCCACCGACAGCACGGAACTGATATATACTGCCATCGCCAGATGGGTGTTTATCTTCCTTGCCGTTTTTTGTGTTGCTCAAATCAATTTTGTCCTTACTGCGTTCGAAAAAATCCTTCGGAAGTGTGGGCATATCTGCATTTGAGTACAGGGGAAAACCTGCCGATCACCCATTGGGAAAATGTGATTGGCAGATCGAAGAGTTGTGACATCAACATTGATGATCCGAGGGTTTCAAGAAATCACGGCACCTTGTCCAGAGATAACAAAGGGGTCTGGACCTATCGTGACCTGGGCTCCACCAATGGAGCATATATCAACGGCGATAAGGTTGTGCCCGATGAACCGGTGGAAATTGAGCCGGGCGACAACATCGACATCGGCGTGACCGGATGCACGCTGTTCCCAATCAGCCTGGAGGAACGCAGAAATAACATCGAAATGAGAAAGATGGACACCATTCTGCTGTCACCGTGGCTTTCGTTAATTGCACTTACCATCTTTCAGTTTATGACCTGGCTGCAACTGAAATTTGCCCTGAAGGATGACTTCGTACCGTCTATTACCATGGCTTTTTATCGGCATCAGCGCTCTGATGTGGGGTTATGTGATTTTGCTGCGCTCCATGAGGAGAAAAAGGTTTTGAGATGGAAACCATCGCTTTCTTTCTGTCTACCTTGAGTTTGGCTGTGACGGCAAGTAAATACCCAGAGGCTGTATTCAAGCAATTCATCGCCATCGCTGTGGGAGTTGTTTTGTTCTTCTTTATGTGCGCATATTTGAGGAACTTGAACCGGGCAAAGGCGATTCAGAAGCTGATGTATATTGCAGCGGCGGTATTGTTATTGTTCAATCTCATCTTTGCTACGTCAAAATTTGGCGCAAACAATTGGGTCGAGTTCGGGGAATCTCCTTTCAGCCGTCTGAAATCGTCAAGCTGGCCTATATCTGGGTTGGTGCGGCAACTTTAGATCAGCTTTTGAAAAGAAAAAAAATTCTCTCATATTTATGATATTTTCTGGCTTCTGTTTCTGCTGTCTGGCGTTAATGGGAGACTTTGAACGGCTCTGATCTTCTTCGTCACATTCCTGGTCATTTCTTTCCTCAGAAGCGGAGATTTTACAAAAACTGATTTTAATCGTGGGCGTCGCCTTTGTCGGCGGCTTGATGGTACTTAAATTTAAATCCTATATCGCAGAACGTTTTTGCATCCTGGGGTCATGCCTGGGATTACGCTGATGTCGGCAGTGGATTTCAGCAGACGAGAACCATGTCGGCAGCGGCCAGCGGCGGCCTGGTTGGCGTCGGCGCAGGGAAAGGCTGGCTCTCAGATCCCAGCATCCCGGCCTCAGATACCGACTTGGTATTCGGAATGCTGACAGAAGAATGGGGATTGATTATAGCGATATTGGCAGTGCTGTCTATTATTACTTTATCAATTTTTTGCCGTCAGATCCATATGGGCGGGCAGGTCTACTTATTACACCATAGCAGCGTGTTCCGCCATGTCGATGCTGCTATTTCAGACGATCCTTAATGTTTTTTGGCTCTGTAGATCTTCTTCCGTTAACTGGCGTAACCTTTCCATTTGTCTCCAACGGCGGAACCAGTATGATGGCATCGTGGGGGACTGCTGGCATTCCTAAAAAATCGGCTGATACCAGGCAGAACGCCAGTATTGCCATCAGACTGTCAGAGAAAGGACTTGCGGTGGAAGGAGATGATGATATATGAAAAAACTAGAAAAAAGAGCCATTATCTGTCTGGCCTTAGCTGCAGTGCTATTCTTGGGAATCGGGGTTTTTTACCTATCGTTTTGTCGTATATGGTTCAGACTGGGCTACTTTCTATGCCAACCAGCACATCTACACGGAAGGAAGGCTGGCCGTGGGCAGTATCTACGATATTAACGGCAAACTGTTAACGGAAAACAAAGACGGCAAGATCAAATACAATGACGATGAACTCATCAGAAGAGCCACTGTTCACGCTGTCGGTGATATGAACGGAAACATCGCGACCGCGGCGAGAAGCGCTTTTAAAAAGCCGTATTGTAGGTTATAACGTGTTGACAGGAACCTACAGCATTACCGGAAACGGAAATGATCTGACACTGTCTATCGATGCAGACGTCAGCAAAGCCGCCTATCAGGCTTTGAATGGACGCAGCGGCACTGTTGGCGTATATAACTACAAAACCGGCGAGATTATCTGTATGGTCAGCTCTCCTGGTCTGGATCCTGAAAATCCGCCTCAAGAGGAGACCTCCGGCATGTATATCAATAAATTTCTTTCCTCTAAGTTGATTCCAGGCTCCATCTTCAAGCTGGTCACATCTGCGGCAGCGATTGAAAACCTGGATAATCTGGATTCGTGGAGTTACTACTGCACAGGTGTCAGCTATATCAATGGGGAAAAAGATTACTTGTACGGCAGCTCACGGCACAGTCAACTTTGAAAGCGCGCTGGCGCAGTCCTGTAACTGCGGATTCGGTGATTTGACCAGAAAAGTCGGCGCCACTTTGATGGGCGAATATGTCAACAAACTGGGGCTGCGTACCTCTTATGATATCGACGGCGTAGAAAATGCGAAGGGCGCTTTTACCTTCCCGACTGATGCGCCGCTGAATCTGGCTTGGGCAGGCATCGGCCAGTATGACGATGAGTTGAATCCGTGTTCCATGATGGTATACATGGGAGCGATTGCAAATGGAGGCAAGTCAGTGGTGCCAAAGATGATTCACTCAGCCCTTTCCAGCGCTGACGAGACAGATCGAATGATTGAAGAGTCAACAGCGGATAAGCTGACTTCAATGATGAAAAATAACGTGGTATCCAACTACGGCGAATCTAATTTCCCCGGTCTGGACATCTACGCAAAGTCCGGTACAGCGGAAGTTTACGGTAAAGAACCGAACGCCTGGTTTACCGGATTCATCAAAAAATGAGGATGCGCCATACGCGTTCATCGTGTGTATTGAAAACGGCGGTTACGGAAGTTCCGTGGCAGGACCTGTGGCTAACAGTGTGCTGCAGTCCATCGTCAATAAGTAAATAGGAAAGAGAATCCCGGTCAGCTTTAGGCGGCCGGGATTTTTTGGTTGCGGGCAATTCTTAATAATTCTTAATTTGGTATCTGATGTATTGATTTACTATAAAAATCGGATTATGATGATGATAAATAAAATGCAGGAGGATATTTATGAAAGAACGCAAAGGTAAACGTACCGCTATCGTATTGGCTGTCGTAGTTACTGCAGCAGTCATTGTTTCTGCATTTGTTCATGCGGGGAGGACGACTTCTTGACGGATCCGGCTAGACTGACTGCCAGCTGGCAAGTGGAAGAAGTCTGGCAGAACGGCAAGCGGGTGAACAGGTCTCTGATTTTGATCGACATCGACAAAAATGGCGGATTTCGTCTCGACAACGATGATCGAGGGGATGAGCAGAGGGGGAAACTCAAGGAAGTGGACGGACAGCTCCGTTTTTTCGGCGATGATGGATGGATTTATGACATTCACGGCAGGCAGCGGCAGTTGGTCGTAACTGCCCGGAAGGGGGAAAAAGAGGAAACGTGGATTTGTCAGCGGTATAGCTATTGCCGCGATGCGCTGCGGACAGAAGAAGAGCAGCAGGAAGTCTTCTTTCAAATCTGCAAAGAGCTCTAAACATCGAAGATGATACCGAGAGAAATCTTTATTTTTTAATTATGAACATGATGGATAGTGGATGTCCTGAAGGAAAAGCGATAACTGCAGCCAAAGAATTTTGTATCAGAGGCAGGGCCTTTGTCTGGTATGCAGAGGAACACGGCATTGTCGTTACAGATGAAGCAGTGGAAGAATACAAGCGTGAGTTTGCCAAAATTATGAAGGAAACTCCACAGGCCTTTGAAGGCTATGATGTAGGTTTAAAGAAGGTAGGAATGACCTATGAGGATTATGTACAGGTAGAGGCAGAAGCCCATCGCTGGGATGTGTATGAGAGCGCCGTCTATCGTAAATACCTGGCGGAGCAGGAGGATCTCGGGGAAGATGTGGCCAGAAGATTCCATCATACTAAGGCATACCAGAAGTTGAAGGTGGAACTTTACGATGTAATCGAGCGAATCAAGGAAGAACTTTAGGACGGGAGGGAATCACAATGTTATCGAAAAAGAAAATCACAATCTTTGTAATTGCTATTTTGCTCGTTGCAGCCGCAGTGGCAGCGGTATTGGTGTACCAAAATAAGTATCAGAAGACTGCAGATCCATCCGAGATCAAAGGTCTCTGGATGACAAAAGAGGTGAGGCAGGGGGACGAACTGCTAAGTGAAGGCTTTAATGGCGCCATGCTCGCCATTGATCAGAAGGGCGGCTATCGATTTTGGGATATCGAAATCGAATCTGACCAGGTCGGGAAACTTGCGGAAAGAGACGGCCAGCTGCATTTTACAGGGGCAGACGGGGCAGAGTATTCTCTATACGGCCAGGGCGGTGAGCTGATCGTGTCCGTCAAATCCGGGGGCATGCAGCAGACTTGGATCTGTGAGCGGCAGGGGGATTACCGCGACACCCAGATGACAGACCAGGAGTTTGAAGAAAAGTATTACGCCCTGCAGAAGGAGGGTATGGACATCAAAGACCCAGTCTATCGGGGACTTTACCTGGGAACCAAGACCAAGATGCTGCAAGAGGTAGATGAAGAAAGCGCGATTTTGTCGGCTAGAGAGGGCGTCGTAGAAAAGGCCGCATGCGCCTGGCAGGCGGAGAATCTGGCCATCGTCGTCACCGATAAAGAGGTGGAAACATATATGGACAACCTGATTTCGGAGGGTAAAAAGCAGATAATTTTGAGGAAGTCGATGCGGCTTATCAAAAGATCGGTCTGACCTTTGAGAAATCGATCAGAATGCAGAAGGAACTGTATCGGAGTGTCTGCATCCTGGGCAAGCTCAGCGAGAGACACCCAAAGGACTGGGAGACTTTCAAAGCCGACTTGATCAAACAGTACAAAGAGACATCAGAATATGAGGCTCTGCAGATCAGACTGGACAAAGCAGAAGCAAAGCTCAAGAAAGAAATCCACAAGTGATGAACGTATAGGACGAAAGCTGGATGTCTCTCATCGGCGCGCAGTTTTTTGTTGTGATTTTGTAAGATTTCACGTATACTATAGCATAGAGACAAGTGTGCGGAAAGGGGCGCTGGAGATGGAAAGAAAAGGGATACCTATTGGGTATGAGGACATCCGGGAAATCATAGACAACAATTTATATTATGTGGACAAGAGTCTGCTGATCAGGGAACTGCTGGATTCTGGCGGCAAGGTGAGCCTGGTGACCCGCCCGCGCAGATTCGGAAAGACGCTGAATCTGAGCATGCTGCGCCGTTTTTTGAGGATGAGCGTACACCAGTGGGTGAAAAAGTGGATAACGGCTATGTCTTTAATGATCTGGCAATATTATCTTGTGGAGAGAGGTATCTGCAGCACCAGCAACAGTACCCAGTCATAAATCTGTCTTTGAAGTCGGCAAAGCAGCCCAGCTTTGCCATGGCTTATGCCTGCCTGGTGGATGAGATCATCAAAGAGTTTCAACGTCACGCTTATATCCTGGAAGGCGAGATGCCTGTGCGGGATCGGGAGAATTTTGAACTGGTTCTGCGGGGGAAAGGGGAGGACGCTCTGTATGCCAAAGCGCTGGGATTTCTGTCAGAGTGCCTGGCGCGTTACCATGAAAATAACGTCATCATCCTCATCGACGAATATGACGTGCCTCTGGAGAATGCCTACTTCGAAGGTTTCTACGACCAAATGATCCGCTTCATCCGCTCGCTGTTCGAATCGGCGCTGAAGACCAACCCGTTTCTGGAGCTGGGAGTCATCACAGGATGTCTGCGGATCAGCAGAGAAAGCATCTTCACAGGACTGAACAACTTGCAGATTCATTCTGTACTAAGTCCACGCTTTGCAGATTGTTTTGGATTTACAGAAGAAGAGGTGGGCAGGTTGCTTGACTATTACGGACTTTCAGATAAGTATTCTGAATTGAGGTTATGGTATGACGGCTACCGATTCACAGATGTGGAGATCTATAATCCATGGAGCATCCTGAATTATATTGACATGGCATCTATTACCCCACACGCCTTCCCGCGACCGTACTGGTCCAATACTTCTTCCAATAGCATCATCAGAGAACTGGTGGAAGAAGCGGACGGCGAGACACGTAGGAATTGGAAGCGCTCATGAATGGAGGCACTATTGAGAAGCCGTCCATGAGGAAATCACCTACGGCGACATCCACATATCCAAAGACAACCTGTGGAATTTCCTGTTCTTCACCGGCTACCTGACAATGTCGGGGCAAAGAATGGAGGGAGAGGATATCTATCTCTCCTTGTCGATTCCTAATGGTGAGATCCGTTCTGTATACAGACAATCGATTCTTCAGTGGTTTGACCGCAAGATCAGGCAGACTGACAGGAGGCCTTTCATCAAAGCCCTAGAGGAGGGAGACTGCAAGACGGCGGAAGAGTTCATCTGCCGGCAGCTTCTAGACACCATCAGCTACTTTGACTATGCAGAAAAAATATTATCATGGTTTCCTGGCCGGGCTCTTTGCAGGCTTTGAAGACTATGAGGTGCTGTCAAACCGAGAGAGCGGCACAGGAAGGCCGGATTTGATGCTAAAAACCCGAAGGATACGAGACGGCAGAGCCATCGTTTTGGAACTGAAGGCTGCGCAGCGCTTTGATCAGATGGAGGAAAAGTGCAAAGAGGCTTTGGAGCAGATTGAGAAGCAGAACTATGAAGGGAGTCTTCGTGACGAAGGGTACGCAGTAATCGAGAAGTATGGCATCTGCTTTTACCGCAAAGAGTGTATGATACAAAAAGCAAAATAACATTATCAGCTGGAACGGGATGCATCCTGTTCCATTTTTTCTAGCATTTGAAAGCATCTGCGACTTGTGTTAAAATTTGTTTAAGAATTTCGTAAGAAATAGCATCACCGCTTTGTAATATTTAAGGATTAATATAAACTTGTAAACGAAAGGAGAAAGGTTTTATGAACATATTGGTTTGCGATGACGATAAAGAAATTGCTGGCGCCATAGAGATCTATTTGAGAAATGAGGGGTATACGGTCTTTAAGGCTTTTGACGGAGTGGAGGCACTCTCCATCGCCAGAGGGCAGCAGGTTCACTTAATCATTATGGACGTCATGATGCCGAAGATGGACGGTGTGCAGGCGACAATGAAAATCAGAGAAGAGAAAAACATACCAATTATCATGCTTTCAGCAAAGTCAGAGGATTACGACAAGATCACCGGTCTTAACGTAGGCGCCGACGACTATATTACAAAACCTTTCAATCCATTGGAGCTGATTGCCAGAGTCAAATCCCAATTGCGGAGGTACGTAGACCTGGGCAGCATGGAGAAAAAAAAGTGGGGTTTACAAAACAGGGGACTTACGATCGACGACGGAGAGAAGACTGTGACCATTGATGGAGAATACGTCACAGTAACGCCGACCGAATTCGGTATTCTAAAAACTTCTGACGGAGAATGCAGGGAAAGTTTTCTCTATGGAACAGATTTACGAAAATGTGTGGAACGAGCCGGCATACAATCCAGAAAACACCGTAGCTGTCCATATCCGAAGAATTAGAGAAAAAAATTGAAATTAATCCTAAAAATCCAAAATATTTGAAGGTGGTGTGGGGAATTGGATACAAAATTGAAAAAAAAATATAAAGGCACGGTCTGCTTTGCCAGCAGCGTCATATGTGTAGTTGCCGTAACAGTATCTATCATCGTGGGGTGCATGTTGGCATTGGCCTACAATCTAAACTACGCATGGGAAACGGAAATTGACGCAATCAGTGAAAATATTTCTATCCTATGGATGGTAGAAGTGGCCGCAGTGCTATCGGCAATCATCATGCTGATTCTGGCTATGTGGAAAGTGGGCGCCAGAGACGAAGAGGGGAACATCAGTCTCAATTGGTTCGACCGTTTGTTTACTGACTTACAGGTCGTAGGGGGCGGTTTCGCTGTGTTCTTCACTGGTATGCTCTGTATGCTTCATGTGGATGTTTTGTCCAGAAGCGGCTGGTATGAGGGGTTGTTAAGTTATCTGACAAAGAGTCAGCTGAAAGAATACAACGATTGGTACAAAGTCTATGATTCGGAGTTTGAACCGAAGTGGCTGGAAACCTTCTTTGCCGTCTTGGCTACGGTAGTTCTGATATCCATCACATTGATTGTGATTCTGTCCTTGGTGAAAAAAGATTAAAGCAGGCGCTTTTGGAGGCATACGATTATCGGCAAGGTTTGCTGTTACATCTACGATGCCGCAAAAAAGAGAGCGAAGGCATCTTTTGGAAGGTGATGGCTGTTCTGATCGGATGTTGTCTGTTGTCGGCCACCTGGTTCGGCATCATACCGGTATTGATTCTGATCTTCATTTTCGTGCCAAAATATGTACGGAAATACCAGTCTATCAAGAGAGGTGTAAACGAAGTAAAACGGGGAAACCTGGACTATAAAATTCCGGTAACAGACAATGGAGAACTGGATCGTCTAGCCATGAGCATCAACGAAATATCTGAGGCGACCAGCCTGGCTGTCCAGAATGAACTGAAGAATCAGAGGATGAAAACGGATCTGATTTCTAACGTCTCTCACGATTTGAAGACGCCTCTGACCTCCATGGTATCCTATGTAGATCTCTTTAAAGACAGAGGGTTTGAGCAGTGAAAACGCGCCGGAGTATCTGAACATCATAGAGGAGAAGACGAAGAGACTGCAGAAAGCTGACAGAGGATTTATTCGAAGCTGCAAAGGCTTCCAGCGGGGCAATTCCGGTGGACATCAGCAGAATCGAAATGACCTCCATCGTCAACCAGGCTTTAGGGGAACTGGAAGAACGATTGGCGGCAAACGATTTAGATGTGATCTTTTACCAACAAAGCGGATACCGTCTTTGTTATGGCTGATGGTCAGCTTTTGTGGAGAGTGATAGAAAACTTGCTGGTTAACGTAAGCAAATATGCCCTGCCTGGCAGCAGAGTCTACATGGACATCGTGGAAAAAGCGGGCATGATCGTCCTGGAAGTGAAAAAATATGTCCAAAGAGCAGCTGAATATCAGCGCCGAGGAACTGATGGAACGTTTTAAGCGCGGCGACGAATCTCGAAACACAGAGGGCAGCGGCCTGGGCTTATCTATTGCCAAGGATCTGACAAAGCTGATGAGCGGCTGGTTTGACATCACGATCGATGGTGATTTGTTTAAGGCCAGCGTCGCACTGAACAAAGCAGAGGCGCCAGAGCCAGAAATGACAGTATAACAAATGATGCAGGGGCATGAGAATTCATGTCCCTCTTTTTTATGTAGGAAATAGGAATCTTTGATTCCGTCATTTCTGCGTTTTTTTAGAGCACTCCCGCAGATTGCAGTGGAGCACCGTAAGGGGAAATATCTTCAGAATTAATCACTATACTAATTTGCCGATTTGTATTATAATATCTATTAGTATAGTGATTTTTTTCAATTACATTTATGGAGATAACAGAATGAAACAATATTACGCAGCAGATTTAAGAAACCAAACGGAAGTTACAGAATTTTTTATGGTCAAGAGTGCCGGCATCAAGGTTGGCGCCAATAAGAAACAGTATTTTGACGTACTTCTGGGAGATAAGACCGGCGAGGTCAACTCCAAGAAATGGGATATTGCTGAGAGTGAAATAGAGATGCTTACGCAGATGAAGGAAGGCGACATTATCAAAGTCAGAGCCCAAGTCACGGACTGGCAGGGACAGACCCAGCTTCGAATCGGCAGAATCCGCATGTGCAACGCCGATGATAAGCTGGATATTTCAGACTTTATCAAAGCTGCACCCGAAAAATCAGAGGATATGTACGACTTTATCTATCAGGTTGCAGACGAGATGAAGGACCAGGATCTGCGCAAGCTCTGCACCAAAGTTCTCGGCGACAATAAGACTAAGCTGATGTATTATCCGGCGGCCTCAAAGAACCATCATGCAGAATACGGCGGACTTCTTTACCATATAAAGAGAATGCTGATGACTGGCCTGCGCGTGTGCCAGGTCTATACTTTCCTGAACCAGGACATGGTGGCGGCAGGGGTAATTCTGCACGATATCGAAAAGCTGAACGAAATTGAGTCAAACGAATACGGCATTTCACCTGGATATTCGTTTGAAGGACAGCTGCTGGGTCATATTGTGCAGGGAATCAAGCTTTTAGACAAGGTCACTGAGGAGCTGGGGTTTCCGAGAGAGAAAGCTTTGATGCTGGAACATATGATTCTTTCCCACCATTACGAGCCGGAGTTCGGCAGTCCTAAGAAACCGCTGTTTCCGGAGGCAGAAGTTTTGCACTACTTAGATATTTTAGATGCCAGAATGTTTGATATGGAAAATGCTCTCGAAGGGATTGCGCCAGGGAGTTTTCTGATCGAGTCTGGACACTGGATAATAGAAGATTATACAAGCCGATGGATTAAGAAAGCGGAGGATGTGGAAGTGATTAAATTTGACAAAGATGTGCTTTTAACCCTGAAGACCTTGGAAAAAAGAAGGATTTGAGACTTACGCTGCAGGAAACTGTGTGAGAGATTTAGTGAGAGGCTTGCCAGCCTATGATTGGGATCTGGTGACAAAGGCCACCATGGGAGATTTGCAGAAACTCTTTCCAAAGGGAGAAGTCATAGACGGAGAATTGCCCGTAATGCGTATCGACTTTACATACGAAGTAAAAGGAAAAGACGAGGACGAGCCTTCTCATCTTGAAGGAGCCGTACTGGATATTCACCATATGGAACACGGTCTTAGAGAGGAATTGGAAAATAGAGGGTTTACCATCGACGCCATGGCGGATAACCCAGAGAGGACCTTTGCTGCCCCCTATGGCGGAAGAGAAGACATCAAAAAAAAGCTGGTGAGAACGATTTACGATCCTGATCGGATGTTCAAAGCGGAGCCGATCAGAATGATGGAGGCGGTCAGACTGGCGGCAGAAATGGACTATGATCTTCAGAAGGAGGTATATGAAGCTATCCGTGTCAACTGGCAGCTTTTGATGGATTACGACGTCAATGCTATCAGAGTGCAGCTGGAGAGGCTTCTTGTTTCTGACCATGCCGGCAAGGGACTCAATATGCTGGGAGGTACAGGCCTGATGGCTGTCGTACTGGGTGAAGACGTGTCAAACAAAATGTCCAAGGCAGATATGCAGGCTTTCCATACGGTCTGCAAAAACATCGACAAGACAAAGCCGGTTCGTGCGCGCCGGCTGGGACTTCTGTACACGGCGCTTTCCAAGAAGAGAGGGTATGCCGCCATTGAACGTCTCAACTTTGATGAGAAGACGAAAAAACAGCTGCTCACCGCCATCGATGAGATGATCAACATTCACTTTCTCATCGATGATCAAACCTTCAAACGCTATCTCCACAAGCACGGTTTGGAAATGTACAACTATCTGCACAATTTGTCAAAAGCGCAGCGTATCGTCTATGATCAGCCGTCCAATAAGATCGAAGCGCGTAATTATTTTATGCAGGTCATTCAGAGCAACCATGAACCTGTCTTTACAGAAGACCTGGTCATCGATGCCAACGATATCATGGAGGCAGGCATTACTGATTCTCCGGAAAGGGCAGAAGAGCTGCTTGATTTGGTTGTCTCTGAGGTGCACAAGAATTCGAAGAACAATCAGAGGGATATCTTGTTGAAAGCAGCCAAGAAGTATTCTAAAAATAAGTTTGCTGCAAAGACGAGATACGTCAAATGGATTAAGTAAATGGAAGAAAAACAGGGCATTATAACAGAAATCATTTTTCATAACGAAGATAACGGATATACAATCGCAGTGATGGAGACAGAGGCCGAGTATTTTACTGTGGTCGGCTGTCTTCCTTCCTGCGTAAAGGGGTCCAGTTACAAGCTGCGGGGAACCTTCAAAGTCCATCCTACCTATGGGGGAGCAATTCGCTTTCACCGAATTTGAAGAGATGCTTCCTACAGGCAAGGCCGGAATTGAAGGTTTTTTGGCTTCGGGCGTTATCAAGGGAATCGGCCCCAAAATGGCAGCGGCCATCGTCAATCTGTTTGGCGAGGAGACCTTGGAACTCATGGAACATGAGCCGGAAAAACTGTCCCGCGTCAGTGGTATCGGACCCAAGAAAGCGGAATCTATCGCGGAGTCTTTTGCCGCCCATCGAGAATTCGCTAATGTCTCTATGTTCTTCCAGGAATACGGTGTCTCGGCCGATTATGCGCTGAAGCTTTACAAGATTTATGGCGCCAGCGCTACAGAACTGATTAAAGAAAATCCTTATCGCCTGGTTGAAGAGGTTTATGGTATCGGGTTTCGAAAAGCGGACACGATTGCAGAGAAGATGGGGATCGAAAAGGAAAGCACCTTTCGCATTCACAGCGGCATCAAGTATGGGCTCAGTTACTATGTAGGAGAGGGAAATACCTATATGCCCCAGCAGGAGCTTTGCGAAAAAAGTGGCTGAACTCCTGGATGTTTCTACAGAGTTAATTTATGAGAATATGGTAACTATGGCTTTTGAAGGGGATATTCAGATTGACAGCCTGGATGGCCAGACGGTGGTGTATCTCTATCTGTACTATCTGGCTGAACAGAAAGTCTGCAAGAATATTGCCGCCATTGCGGGAGCCGGTCTGAAAGCGTTGTCGGTGGATATCGACAGCATGATCAAAATGACAGAGGGAGAGACAGGGAGTATCCTCTCTGAACAACAGATTACTGCTGTCAAAAGCTCTCTGACCAGCGGTGTATCCGTCATCACAGGCGGACCAGGTACTGGTAAGACGACGATTATCAATACCATTATCAATATTTTTTTGAGCAAAGTGAGTTCAAGGTCGCCATTGCCGCTCCTACGGACGGGCAGCAAAACGAATTACAGAAACCAGCGGACATTACGCCTCCACAGTACATCGTCTTTTTGGAATATTATTATTGTGAGGGTGAGGACGTGATGAAATTTGGGAAGACCAGTGAAGATCCTCTCAACTATGACGTCGTCATCGTGGACGAGGCTTCCATGATTGACCTGATGCTGATGCAGGGGCTGACCGATGCGATTAAGCCGGGCACTCGTTTAATCATTGTAGGCGATTACGATCAGCTTCCTTCCGTAGGTGCAGGCAACGTCCTTCGCGATATCATCGAAAGTGAATATGTCCATACGGTAATCCTAAAAAGAAATCTTCCGACAGGCAGAAGAGAGCATGATTGTTGTCAACGCCCACAGAATTAACAAAGGAGAATATCCTTTTTGTCAACGGAAAGGACAAGGATTTCTTTCTTATGGAAAGACCTTCAGAAAAAGCGATACTGGATTTGATTTTTAGAACTGATTACCAAGCGGCTGGCAGCTTATTATGAAGGAATCGTTCCCCGTCAGGGATATTCAAGTTTTGACGCCAGTGCGCAAAGGTGCGCTGGGCAGCATTTTTCTCAACAAGGAGCTGCAGCAGGCCTTGAATCCGCCGCGGGACGATTTGATGGAGCGAAAGTTCGGCGAAAAGTTATTTCGCGAAAACGACAAGGTGATGCAGATCAAAAAACAATTATCAGATGGGCTGGAAGAAACGGCGAGACTTTTCAGAAGGACAGGGGATTTTTAACGGCGACGTGGGTTTTATTGAGAAGATAGACAAGGAATTCAATCAGATGACAGTTATCTTTGACGAAGACAAATACGTAACTTATGATTTCTCCCAATTGGATGAATTAGAGCTGGCCTACGCTGTGACGGTACATAAAAAGCCAAGGAAGCGAATTTCCTATCGTAGTGATGCCCATATCCTGGTTCCCGCCGGTACTGGCTACTCGGAATTTGCTGTATACGGCTGTTACGAGAGGAAAGCAGATCGTCGTTCTTGTCGGTTCAGAAGGTCGCATGAATGCCATGATTGACAATAACCGAATCAAAATGCGGTATTCAGGTCTCAGATACAGGCTGGAAAATTTGTTAGAGGTTGGGCGATGAACGAAAGAACTGTGAACTTTAGAACCATAGGCAATGCGGCTTTGGATTTACTTTTTTCCGCCGTCGTTGTATTGCAACTGCTGCGGAAATGTTATCGATGAGAGCAGGACCTACAACCTATGCGATCACTGCATTGCTCACATCAGGTGGGACGGTTCTCCGGTCAAAGATCTTGGCGGACTGAAAGTGCTCAGATGTACGGAGTACGGCCTTTACGAGAGAACCCTGATCTTTGCACTGAAATATAACGGCAAAACCTATATTGCCAGGGACATTGCCCAAATTATGGCGGATCGGCTGTCTTTGGCGGAAATATCTTTTGATGTCATCGTGCCGGTGCCCATGTATGCGGCAAAGGAACGAAAAACGGGGCTTTAACCATGCCGCTCTGATTGGTAAATATCTAGGCCGCCTGGTATCAAAACCGCACCTGGCTCACGGGCTTTGCGCATGGACAATACTCTGCCCATGAGAGGACTGAGTCCCACAGAACGCAGTCAGAATGTGAAAGGAAAGTTTGCAATCAACGAAAAATATGTTAAAATGCTAAAAGGCAAGAAGATTCTTCTGCTTGATGATTTCTATACCACTGGCAGCACTGCCTTGGAGTGTTATTCCGCTCTTAAGCGTGCCGGTGCAGCAGATGTGTATCTGCTGGCTTTTGCTGCCAGGTGAGATAAGGAGGCATTTCCAATAGATTTAACTTTGACGGCATTGCAGTTGTCTGGGTCTGTGGTTGAAAATCCAAGCCAGGTACGGGCAAAAGGATCCACGTAAGCTGACCGCAGGATGCGGCAGTGATCATGGCGTAGCTTTAGATGTAAGTCCTCGGGAAAATCCCGGTAAAGGCGAGTGTGGGGTCAAAGACCAGGTCAGCCAGACAACTGCAATGCCGTTTTTTTATTTTTGCTAAATCAAAGAAAAGATTATGTATAATTTTTCTGAAAACTATGGTATACTGTTATCAATAAAATAACTTATGGCCGCAAGGCCCTGAGGCAACTAAGGAGGTCATCAAATGAAGGTAATCATCACAGGTAAGAATTTTTAACACCTACAAACATTTACAGGACACAATGGAAAAGAAATTTGATAAATTAGGAAAGTTCTTTTCAGACGACATTACCGTAAATGTAGTATTATCTCAGGAGAGAGGCAAGGACAAGATTGAAGCGACGATAAATGCCAAGGGAGCTGTATTCAGAGCAGAAGAAGTCGTTCCAGATATCTATGAGGGGATCGACAGAGTCGTTGATAAGCTATCAAGTCAGATGTCGAGATTTAAGGGGAAACTTCAGAGAAGATACAATGACAACAAGTCAGTGAGATTTGAAACCCTTCCAGAGATGGAGGAAGAAGTGGAAGAAGTTAAGGTAGTGAGAACCAAGAAATTTGAGCTTGCACCGATGACTGTAGATGAAGCGATCCTCGAAATGGAGATGCTTCAACACGATTTCTTTGTTTTCCTGGATATGGAAACTGATAGCGTGAATGTCGTATATAGCAGAAAGGATGGGAATTACGGGGTTTTAGAAACAACATACTAAAATTACGAGCTGCCGGGAGGCAGCTCTTTTTGTGCATTGGTAAATTTATGCATTTTTTTCAGCGCAACAAAGAAGAGTGTGCAGTGTGGCATAAGCCACCTTTTTTGTGCCCGCCCCTTGAATTTTTGAGCCGTTTACTGTAAAATTAATCTAATACGTATAAGGGGATAGATATATGAAGGATTTTTTTGACAACATAATTGCAAGTATTGGAATTAACGATGTTTTGGATATTTTGATCGTATCCTTTATCGTGTATAAGATACTTGGATTTATCAGGGAGACGAGAGCCCAGCAGCTGGTAAAAGGACTGCTGGTATTAGTAGTAGCATTTTTCCTGTCAGATATTCTGAACCTGTATGCACTGAACTGGATATTGAGGGGAACTATGACACTGGGCGTCATTGCTTTGGTCGTAGTATTTCAGCCAGAGCTGCGCAGGGGATTAGAATATGTGGGGAGAAGCAAGATTGTGAAAGCGCCGTTTGGGCAGCTGGACAAAGAAAAAAGCAAAAACGGTGACAGATGAGTTTGCAAAAGCCGTGGACTCTTTTTCCAGCACCAAGACAGGGGCGCTGATTATTTTAGAACGAGAGACAGCACTTTCTGACATCGCAGAGACGGGGACAGAAGTCAATGCGGATATCACATCAGAGCTTTTAGGCAATATCTTTTATGAAGGCGCGCCCCTTCACGACGGCGCAGTCCTTATCAGGGGCGACAAGATTTTTGCTGCAGGCTGCGTGCTGCCGCTTACTGGGAACAAGAATCTGAATAAGAGTCTGGGGACAAGGCACAGAGCCGGTATTGGGATTACCGAGAATTCTGATGCCATTGCAATTATCGTCAGTGAAGAGACCGGGATTATTTCTATGGCAGTCGATGGAAAGCTGACCAGGTTTTTGGACACAAAGACCGTAGAAAAGACACTGTTAAACCTGTATCTTTCAAACAACGAAGACGACTCCTTTAAGTTCAGCAAAATATTCGATAAGCTAGGGAGGAAGAAAGATGCTAAATAACAAAAAAGTTTAATATCGTCCTCTCCCTTATCATAGCAGTTGGGTTATGGGCATATGTTATCGGTGAGACAAATCCCACCGATACGAGGACTTTTAGGGACATTCCCATCACGTTCGTAAACGGAGAAGTTTTGGCCAACAGCAACCTTGCGGTTCTGGAGGCCAGCGCGGATACGATGAATGTTACTTTGAGCGGAACCAGGAGCAACATCAACAAAATCAGCGAGAAGGACATCACGGCTGTGGTTGATCTTGCCGATGCAGCGAAAGGGACGAATGAATTAAAAATTAACGTGAGAGTGCCAGACAACGTTGAGATTGAAGATAAGAGTATTAACAAGGTCACCGTTGTCGTTGAGAATAGCAAATCAAAAGAAGTCGATATTGACGTCGACTATCAAAGGAAACTTCGAAAGTGAAGAAGAGCCGATTACTGTAGAAATGAGCCGGGAGTCAGTCATTGTCAGCGGGCCGTCTTCGCTGGTCAACAAAGTTGTCAGCGTAAAGGCTGTTGTCGCTGAAGGTAAGGTTACCGATAAGCTGAAAACCATCAAAAGTCAACTGAAACCTGTTGACAAGAGCGGCAACGAAGTGGAAAAGGTAAAACTGTCAGCCGAATCTATTTCTGTCACCGCAGAACTTGCAAAGACGAAGACGGTGCCTTTGATCGTGCCGATTAACGACGACGCAGAAGATACGCTGGAAAAAAATACTACAGTGCCGAAGACAATAACCATCAAAGGCAAGAGCAGTGATTTAGAGAACATTGAATCCATTAAAACACAGGAAGTGGATATCACAGAGATCACTGAAGATACGACGATTGACCTAGTGCCGATTTTACCGGATAAGATACAGATATCAGACAACTCAAGTTCTCTGGTTCTGATCGTCAAAATTCAGGCCCTTTCCAGCAAGACCTTCACCTTTGATGAGGGCGATGTGGATTTAACTGGCCTGGAGGATGATCTGAAGGGACAGGTCAAAGCTGGAAAAATAGAAATTGTGGTCAAAGGAACCGAGGAGGCCATGGCAGCGATCAAAAAAAGTGACCTGCGCCTTTCTGCTGATTTGGGAGACCTGGGAGAGGGACGCATCAGGTAGATTTGACCGTCACATGTGGAAAGACGTACACGTCCATGGACATCAGTCCGCAAAAAATTAGAGTAACGATAGAATAGAGGTAGATATGGGTAGATTATTTGGTACGGATGGCGTGAGAGGTGTCGCCAACGCAGAACTGACGCCGGAGCTTGCTTTTTAATTTGGGAAAAGCAGGTGCGTTTGTCCTGAGAAAAGAGAATAAAAGGCCGGTTATTGTCATAGGAAAAGACACTAGAGTATCGGGAGATATGCTGGAAAACGCTTTGACGGCGGGGATTTTGGCTGTAGGCGGCAATGTGATTAAAGCTGGAGTCATTCCGACGCCGGCAGTTGCATACTTGGTCAAGTATTATCAGGCTGACGCCGGCATTGTGATTTCGGCGTCTCACAATCCTTTTGAGTATAATGGCATTAAATTTTTTAATGGAGACGGATTTAAATTGGACGATACCATCGAAGAGAAGATAGAAGATATTATTATCAGAGATATCGATCCTAACAGTCACATGGCAGGGGATGAATTGGGCAGATGTTTGGAAGCAGAAGAAAATGCAACGGAACTTTACTGTAATTTTCTTTTTTGGAGAGTATTGATGTGAGACTGGACGGCATGAAAATCGTTTTAGACTGTGCCAATGGTGCTGCTTATAAGACAGCGCCGGCAGTTTACAAAGCTCTGGGGGCTGAAGTCGTTACCATCGGCTGTGACCCTAATGGAATTAATATTAACGACCAGATCGGCTCCACCCATCCGGAGAAAACTGCAGCAAAAAGGTGGTAGAAGAGAAGGCTGACATCGGTCTTGCTTTTGATGGAGATGCGGACAGATTGATCGTTGTAGACGAAAAAGGCCTGGTCATCGACGGGGATAAGACGATATGTATCTGTGCCAAGATGCTGAAAGATGCCGGGCAGTTAGCTGCTAATAAAGTTACTGCAACAGTGATGAGCAACATCGGCTTTCACCAGTACATCATCTGGAAAGTCGGCGCAGAGGTGGATGTAACGGCTGTCGGCGACAGATATGTTCTGGAATCCATGCTGAAGACTGGCTGTGTGCTGGGCGGAGAACAGTCGGGACATATCATCTTCCTGAACTACACGACCACAGGAGACGGCACGTTATCTTCCCTGCAGTTCATGAAGGCAGTAAAAGCATCAGGAAAAAAACCTTCTCAGCTTTCTGCAGAGATTGAAATTTTTCCACAGGTTTTAGTCAATGCAGATGTAACAAATGAGAATAAAAAAGAAGTACATGGAGGATCAGGAGGTTCAGGCGGCAATCGAATCCATAGAAGCAGAGATGGAAGGCAGCGGCAGAGTTTTGATCAGACCATCGGGGAACAGAACCTTTGGTCCGGGTTATGATAGAAGGGGAAGATATCGAGCAGATTCATCAGATGGCTCAGGAGTTGGCTGATTTAATCAGCAGAAAAATTCAGTTAAGGAAAGGTTAAATTATGTGTGGAATTGTAGGATACGTCGGGAATGATAACTGCAGAGATATTATCATCGACGGATTGAAAAAATTAGAATACAGAGGATATGATTCAGCAGGAATTGCCCTTATTGATAAGGGCAGCATTGCTGTTAGGAAACAAAAAAGGAAAAATCGAAAATTTGGAGAGAGCCATTGCCGGTGAAAAGCTGTATGGCACGACGGGAATCGGACATACCAGATGGGCTACGCACGGTGTACCATCCGATGAAAATGCCCATCCTCACAGCAATCAAGATGAAAGTATTGCCATCGTGCACAATGGCATCGTGGAAAACTATGTGGAACTGAAAGAATGGCTTATGGCTGAACACGGTATCCACTTTAAGACGGAGACGGATTCAGAAGTCATCGCGCAGTTGATTGGCGTACTGAAACAAGGGTTGTCTGGAAGATGCAGTTCTTGCAGCAGTGGATAAGATGAAAGGCGCCTATGCCTTTGCCGCCATTTCTAAGGATGAGCCGGGAAAAAATAGTAGCATTTCGTAAAGATGCTCCGCTGATTGCAGGCCTGGGCAAAGGCTGTAACTTCATTGCATCGGATATTCCGGCGCTGCTGAAATATCTGGACAAAATCTACTTGATTGAAAACGGCGAGATGGTTATCTGCACGCCAGAGAAGATTCAAATTATGGATCAGAAGAAGAATCCGATCAAGCGGGATGTGCTGCAGGTCACCTGGAGTCTGGAAGACGCCGAAAAAAGAAGGTTATGAGCACTTTATGCTGAAAGAAATCCACGAACAGCCAAAGGCCATTCGCGAGACTTTGATGAGAAGACTGGATGACGACGATCAGATTAAGTTGGATGGAATCTCTTTTGACCTTAGAGGATTTGGAGAATTTCAATAAAATCTATATTGTGGCGTGCGGCACGGCTTACCATGCAGGTCTGGTTGGAAAATACGCCATTGAAAAGATGGCAAGAGTGCCGGTGGAAGTGGACGTGGCATCTGAATTCAGATATCGTGACCCTTTTGTCGACGACAAGACTTTGTTCATCGCCATCAGCCAGTCGGGTGAAACCCTGGATACACTGGCGGCGCTTAGGGAAGCCAAACGCAAAGGGGCCAGAGTGCTTTCCATCGTCAACGTGGTGGGCAGTTCTGTCGCCAGAGAGTCTGACGACGTGTTCTACACCTGGGCGGGACCGGAAATCGCGGTAGCTTCAACCAAAGCCTACACGACCCAGTTGGGCTGCATGTATCTGATCGCTCTCTACATGGGGAAACTGAAAGGGACGATCAGCAAAAGAATATTATTCGGAGATGATTGCTGAACTGAAAGCAATTCCTGAGAAAGTGGAAAAAATAATCGAGAAGGCCGGCGAAGTGGAAGAACTGGCTAAATTCCTCTACAACAGGGATCAGGTCTTCTTTATCGGACGCGGCATTGATTCCGCCGTCGCCTACGAAGGCTCCTTTAAAACTAAAGGAAGTCTCTTACATTAATTCTTTTTGCAATTGCGGCGGGAGAACTGAAGCATGGAACAATCGCTTTGATGGAACCGGAGACGATCGTCATCGCCCTGGCTAGCCAGGACAGACTGTTCGATAAGATGTACTCCAACATCGTTGAAGTAAAAGCGAGATTGGCCCATGTGGTTTCCATCGCCAAAGAAGGTAATACGAAGATTGAACAGGAGAGTACGGAAGTCATCTACATTCCGAACTGTGCTGATGAAGTGACACCGCTGTTGACTGTAATTCCGCTGCAGCTGTTCGCTTATTACGTTGCAAGAGAAAAAGAGACGAAGACATCGACAAACCGAGGAACCTGGCTAAGAGTGTTACCGTCGAATAGGAGCTGTTTATGAAACATGGTTTTTTAAAAGTAGTCATTATGCTCATCGTCATTCCCCTCTTTATGGCTCTGACTGGATGCGGAAACCGGCAGCGAGTGGTGTTGGCTGTAGTCAATCCGCAATTCCTCCTAAAGGGAAAAGCGGATCAGATTTTGCTCACTGTGGATACAGAGGTCAAAGGCTCAGGCAGAGCGGAGCTTTATCTGAATACTCAATGCCTTGCAGGAGAGCAGACTCAAGGGAAAGGACGGCGTCGCCACCGCATTTAGAGATGATTATACTGTAATCAATGTAAACGAAAAAAAGGGAGATGTCATTGTAGACTTTTCCAGCAGAAATCTGACAGGAAGCGCTGTGGAAGAGCAGCTTTTTGATTTCCCAGATCGTGGAGACTCTGATGCAGTCATATGACGAAGTAAAGTCCGTTTCTTTTTACTGTTGACGGTGAAGAAGCAGAAACCTTGATGGGTCACGTGGATATTACAGAGAGCTTTACTGCGCCTCTGGATATAGAGTAAATTAACAGAAGAAGAGGAATTGATATGCGAGAATACGAGATCAGAGACATCACACTTGCGCCTTCCGGGCATCAGAAAATCGAGTGGGTGAAAAATAATATGCCGCTGCTTCGCGGCTTAGAAGAGGAATTCGTCAAGACAAAGCCTTTTGAAGGTGTCAAGATTTCTCTTTCAGTTCATTTGGAGGCAAAGACTGCTTACTTGTGCCTGGTATTGGCGGCTGGCGGCGCCAAGATGTCGGTGACGGGAAGCAATGTGCTTTCTACCCAGGACGATGTGGCAGCAGCCCTTGCGGACAGCGGATTGGCAAAGTTTTTGCTTATCATGGCGCTACGGCGGAGGAATATGACAGACACATCGAAATGTGCCTGAACAGAAACCGAACATCATCATCGACGACGGGGGGAGATTTGGTCGGATTGATTCATACGAAACGTCCGGACCTGGCAGAAGAAGTCTGGGGCGGCTGTGAAGAAACGACCACTGGCGTCATCAGGCTCAAGGCCATGGAGAAAGAGGGAATCCTTAAATTCCCTATGGTAGCGGTCAATGACGCAGATTGCAAGCATCTTTTGATAACCGTTATGGCACGGGACAATCTGTCTGGGACAGCATTATGAGAAATACGAATTTGATCGTCGCATCAAAGACTGTGGTTGTCGTGGGTTATGGCTGGTGCAGCCGGGGCATTGCCATGAGAGCAGCTGCTTTGGGGAGCAAAAGTCATCGTCACGGAGATCAATCCTGTCAAGGCCATCGAAGCGAAGATGGACGGCTACGACGTGATGACTATGGCAGAAAGCTTTGCGCCTCTCGGCGATATTTTTCGTATCTGCTACAGGCTGCTGTAAGACGATTACAGTGGATCACATGCTGAAAATGAAGGATAGAGCAATTCTAAGCAACGCAGGACATTTTGACTGCGAGGTGGATATGGCCGGACTGGAAGCTGCTGCTGCAGAAAAGAAGGAGACTCGCAAAAACATCATGGGCTACCGGCTTTCAAACGGAAAGTGGATTAACGTCATCGGTGAAGGCAGGCTGGTCAACATCGCTGCTGCTGACGGACACCCGGCAGAGATTATGGATATGAGTTTTGCCGTACAGGCTTTGTCGGCTATGTATATCAAAGACCATCACGAGAAATTGGGCAATCAGGTTATCGATGTCAGCGGCGAAATAGACGATTTAGTTGCCAGGAGAAAGCTGGCAGCCTGGGGGGATCGAAATCGACCAGCTGACGGAAGAGCAGGCTGCTTATCTCTCCAGCTGGAATGTATAAACTAAGAAGGTGATTAGTAATGACTTATGAAGAAATCAGAGAGCAGGCGGCACATGCGGTGACAGAAGCTGCTTGCAGTAGCAAAACTGAACAAAGGTGACATCTTTGTCATTGGCTGTTCGTCCAGTGAGATAAAAGGGGCGCATATCGGAAAAGGGTCCGATATCGATGCCGCCAAGGCCGTCTATGAGGGCGTAATGCCGATTCTAAGGGAGAAAGGCATCTTTTTGGCAGCACAGTGCTGTGAGCACCTGAATCGCGCTGTTATCGTCGAAAAAAGCTGCTTTACTGCCAGGGATAGAAATTGCAAATGTAGTACCGCAGCTCCACGCTGGCGGATCTTTGCCATGACCGTCTATCAAAATGCGGAGCATCCTGTAGCTGTGGAGGAGATTAAGGCAGACGCAGGCATGGATATCGGTGATACGCTGATCGGCATGCAGCTGAAAAGAGTGGCTGTTCCCGTACGTATTTCTGTGAAGAAGATTGGAGAAGCGAATGTGGTGTGCGCTAGAACCAGGCCGAAATTCATCGGCGGCAGCCGCGCAGTCTACGACGATGTCCTATCCGGCGGAGATATCAAAAGGTAATGGTTCTGGTTCCATGGAAGAAGTCAGTCGTGTTATCATCGCATAATATTTAAAAAATAACCATAGAATTCTGTAACAATTTTGCCTCTTTTCTCATACTGTATATTAAAAAAATATGAAAGAAGCAGGTGAATTACATGTCAAATAATTGTGGTTTATTTAATGGTGAAGGCGGCGGTATTGATACCAGCCTATTATTCTTCTTCTTACTGTTAGTTATCATTTTTCTGTAACTGCTATAACTAGAGAGAAGCACCAATATAAAAAGGACTCCGAAAGGAGTCCTTTTTAACGTGGGGTTATAGCCATTTCATCTTGTAATATCCGTTGCCGCCGCTGTACTTCTGCACTTTTACATAATAAGTTCCTGGCGCAAGTTTTTGCCGTAACCGTAGGTATATGGCTGAACTGTGCCTGATGGAGTATAAGAAGAGAAACTCTGTGATCCGAAGGCATAGCTGCTGCCCGCTTTGTAGAAGGAAACTCTCAATCCGCCGTTGGAGCTAGCCAGTGTTGATATACTGAATTTCACTGTCTGCGATTTTGTAATCTTGAATTTATACCAGTCGCCAGAAGTACTGCTCTGAGAGGCTGTGATAATTCCTTTTCTTTGTGCCTTTTTATAGATGGACTTTTGCCTTTGACTTAGTGCTGCCGCTTTTTTCTGTAACCTTATTGTAAGTTGTTCTGATTCCATATATTGGATCACTAGTTTTTACGGCGATGTAGTAAGTGCCTTTTCCTACACCAAAATAAGTCGTATAGTTTTTGCTTGCATAAACAGATTGATAATCACCAGAGATACTTTTTCTTGGAATTCATCAACTTTACGCTGTAGGATGGACTATATGTGCTTGCTGTGGAAGGGAAGGTCACTTTCATATAACCTGTTCCAGGGGCTGTTATTTTGTAATAAGACACCTTTCCATTAGGGCTTGTTCCAAAGAACTGTGTGCCAGACTTGAGCGTTCCGCCAGCCGGTGCATAGGATACGCTGAAAGCGGTTTTATAGGTACCAGGTAAAGTGGTCGAAAATTCAAGGTAGTAGGTGCCGCCCTTGCTGACTTCACCAAAAATAACTCCTTCTGGTGAAGAGGATGAGATGTACTCATAGGAGCCGATTGCTCCCGCCTCTGCAGTTGCGCCATTTTTTAGCTTTTATATAGCTGCCGTACTGATAGTCTATGCCGGCAAGATCAATTTTAAAGGTGCCCGCTTTTGGAATGTAGACTGGAATATAGGTCGTCGAATTTTGGTCGTAAGATACTGTCCAGATATCGGCTTTATCTTTGCTGTTCAGACTGACGGCATTGATTCGGTCAGTTGATTTTGCCTGCATTTCCTGAGAACTTGCAGCAAAGATGGATTCTGTACCGGCGAAAACCGTGGTAAAGACCAATGCCAAGGTTAATGCCAAGCTTAATAGTTTACTTTTTCTTCATTGCTTTAGGTCCTTTCTTAAATCATTTTTAAAATACGCTGGACGAGACGATCCAGCGTATTTATCTAGTATTAGTTTATTTCCATTGAATCTGATATTGGCCGTTGCCATTACCATATTTTTGAACCTTGATATAATATGTGCCTTTTTGCAAGTTTGCCGCCGTTATAATCTGTATAAAGATTCAATGTTCCTGCCGGATCGCCATAATAGAAATCGTAAGAACCGAAGGCTTTAGTCTTTCCGCTGCTGTATACAGAAACTCTGATTCCGCCAGATGAACCGCCTGTTAAAGTTTTCACTGCAAGGTTTACCTTTTGCGAACTGTTGACTTTGATCTTGTACCAATCTGCGTTGCTGCTGGTCTGTGTAACTAAAATTGTTCCTCTCTTTGTGTTACCCTTAAGCAGAGATTTCGCCTTTGAACGGCTGCTGCCGCTATTCTCGGTAACTTTTTGTGAAATTAAGCTTAATTCCGTAACAACTATCTGTTGTAGATTTGACTGCTACATAGTATGTTCCCTTTGGTACCGCAGCGTAGGTAGTAAAGTTTTGCTGTAATTTACTTTCGTCACGTACTTTAGTAAATTCTTGCTCTTCTTGGAATTCATTAGCTTAATGCTGTAAACTGAATTGTTTCCGGCCGTACCGTGTGGAAATTGAATTTTGATATAACCAGTTGAAGGTGCAGTAATCTTATAATATGTATAAGAACTACTCGTTGCTGAGCTAAAAGTACTCTTTGTTTTTGGTCGGCGTAACATTGCCGGATGGGGCATACAGTGCATTAAATTGAGATGTGCATTCCGTAGTGCTGTTAGTGTAGAACGCAATGTAATAGGTGCCTGCTTTTTTGCTTTTACATAGAATGATTCTGCACTGCCGTCGTATGACTGATATAGATTTTTTCGTTGCAATTGGTGTTGTTGCAGTCAGCGAATCGTATAACGCTACTGTTGTATTAGCTCCGGCGACAATATTAAATTCAAATGTGCCTGCTTTTGGTAATTTGATTGCTCCTGCAAAGGGATTGTCTTTACTATACTTTTACATTGTAAGTATCGGCAGGTGTTTTTGCTGTTCATATTGGTAGCCGTAATAGAACCGTCTTCATTGACGGCAAATGTGGATAAGCCTGTTGAAGACGCGCCACTAATGGCTCTAGTGGAGTCTGCAAAATGCTTTCAGTTCCTGCAAATACTGTGGTTAGAACAAGTGCCAGTGTCAATGCGACACTAATGATTCTTGACTTTTTCATAATATTTGTCCTTTCTTAACCTTAACTATTTTCCTGTTAAAATTATTATACGAAGATATCTAAAAAAGCACAATAGATATTTGAAATATTAACTAAAAATTAACAATTTCACTATTTTTACTATATTATTGTAATTTCTAAAATGAGTGGTAAAATAGTAATTAAGAATAAGAAGTACTATGCAATATTTTATATTAATTAAAGGGAGAAAAAAGTGAAAAAGAAAAGCAGAATTGCCATTATTTTGGCTATGTCATTCATTATTTCCATACTGCCTGTAAATGTGATTTCCGCCTTTGGTGCTACAGGTGAAGCACCGAGTAATTTACAGGTTGATGAAGGGTGGAATGGGATCTATCTCTTTTGGGATAATATAGATAGGGGTAATAATAAAGGCTTAAATTATTATGAACTCTATGTTAAAGCACCTGGAGAAAGTGATTACGAATTGCTGTCAAAAGTCAGTGACAGTGATAAAGATCAAAAGGATTTCTGGCAGTCACTGGACCCCTAATAAAACACAGTTTCGATATATTCACAGGCCGACAGTGCCCGGCACATATTATTACAAATTAAGGGCGGTCTACGTAGATGACATATTCAGCGAATGGATTTATGGTGATATAGATTATGCCGCCTTAGAAAATCCAAAGATTAAGGCATCTGCTTTGAATGGTTCATCGATAAAGGTATCATGGAATAAAATTAAAAATGCCGATGGATATTATATTTACAAAACCGTTAAAAGTACTCGACGTCCGTTTCCTGAGGTGACAATCGCATCGGGGAATACTACTAGTTGGATAGATAAGGATATTAAAAAAGGTGTAAAATATGAATATCAAGTAATTCCGTATATTTATGTAGATGGAAAGGCTATTTCTAACATGGGGTCAGACTATGTAACTGGCGCTGCAGGGGTTGCAAAGGCAAGGATTACGTCTTTGACTACATCTGCCGGCAGTGCCACAATCAAATGGTCAAAGCTTTCAAACGCTAACGGCTATGAAGTTTTTAGAGCAGAAAGTGCCTCGGGAACATACAAAAAATTAAAACAGCAGCAGGCTATGCAGCTACCACCTTCACAGATCAGAAGAAAACATATGGGAAGACATATTACTATAAGGTCAGAGCCTATACTAAAGTTAATGGAACAAAATATTATGGTGATTTCAGCAGTAGTAAAAAGTATTAAGATATCGAGCAAGACTTTGACGCAGCGACAGGCAAGAAAAAAAGCTTACCTTGCATTGAAAAATCAAAGCTTGTATTTTCCAAGCACATTGATAGTCAATAAAATTTACTCTGGCAAAATTAATGGTCAAAAGGTAATCATGATTGATTACAGTGCAGAAAAATGCGTATGGCATTAAGACAAGAGATTATTTTACATACTGGCCGTCAAACGGATATTGGAATCACGACTATTCACTATTAGCGTTAAAGAACAAAGTTACTCTCAACAAGAGTAAAATCATTCATTGGAACTAAGAAAAGCACGCTCGGCAATGCCGAGCGTGCTTTTGATGTAGAAGTTATCTGGTGGCGTTGGTAGGCAGGGTAGGCTGTGAATAATAGATATATACATATTTGATGTTGTAGAAGTCCACCGCCATGATGTTCTGTGTATTGATTTCCTGCAGAAGGATGTAATTGAGGCCGACACCGACTAAGTAACCATAACGATCTTCGATGACCGTAGAACCGACAATCTGCTCAACACGGATATATTTTCCAATCTGTGTTCTGAGAAAACCGTTCATGTACTGCAGGTTTTCATAGTTGATCACTTCTTGATAACCCGGCGGAAGAAGAGGATTGTTTGGAACCTGAAATTCTGGTGCGTTTGGCAGGACGCCTTCCGGCTGTACTGAACTGCCGCCTGTGGATGGTCTTAAATTATTGGCGCCGCCGGGCATAGCCGGATTATCGAGATCGAGACCCTGTGCAGCTGCAACGCCGGAGGCCGTAGGGATATTTTTGACGTACCAGGTACAGGAGCAACGTTTGCTGTAGCAGAGGAAGAAGGCATAAATCCTGTCATCTCCTCATAGGAAATTCCGTCAATCGGTCTGTAAGCCAAGTCGTCGAATTGGTTGTTGCGGACGGAAACCGTTCCGCATCCATTTGCACTGTTGCATGGCATAATCATAAAAAATTACCTCATTTCTATATTTTTTCTCTTTATTGATTTATCATCATGTATCTGCATAGTATGAAGTCGGAAGGTAGAAGCAGTGGTCGCCTATCCGGTTATGGATAACGCCTACATTGGTTGGAAAGTATGTTGGACATTTGGTACTATAGGGGTTGTGAAAGAAGAGTGATTCATCAACACCCATCAATCGGCCTCCTCCCATTGCCCAGTCTACAATATCAAAAATGCTCCTGTGTAGGATTCATATTATAAACATTTTGCGGGTTATAAACACCGCCGACGCTTTCTCTCATGCAGACGAACTGTCCTGGCTGCGTGATGATGTTTCTCACGTCTCCGCCCTTGCTGACACGGGCAAACTCGCCGTAGCTGATGGTCGCCCGGTTCATAATGACAGTTGCAACTGCTCTCATTCCATCTTCACCTTCGCCTCCTGCCTCGCACTGTATCAGGCGGGCAAAGAGTTCTCTGGTGTCATAAGCCATGATTTTCACCTCAAGGTTAAAAAGATTTCACTAACATAATATGCAGATTCGACAAAATGTGGTATACTTTTATTCATATAGACATAAAAAAAAGAAGGGGAGACTGAGATTATGTTATTTGGAGCTTTTTGCTGTTTTGATGATTATTCCGGTGATTTTGATCTTTACGATTGGAATCCCTATCGTCATAGCAGTATGCGTCTACAAAGATGCAGATAAAAGAGTAGACTGCAGTCCGTGGCTGTGGGCGTTGGTTGCAGCTTTGGTGCCGAGTTACCTGGGATTGGTAGTGTACCTGGTCATCAGACGGGACTATCCGTTAAAGAGCCAGGCAGCGCAGAATTACCAGAGAAATCCACAGGAAGAGGGGTACCTATTATCAGGAGAATTACGATCAGCAGGTGCAGCCGCAAAAAGACCGGGCTGCCAACATGGGCAAAGGCCTTGATTATTATCGGCGCGGTAATTATAGGAATCTGCATCATTTCTTTGATCGGTACTGTATTGTATTCTGTCTTTGGTTATGATCAGGGAATCTCGTATTATCATAACTTTTAATTATAGAAGATTGTTTGTACTTAAAAACAGGTAATCCGGTTACGCCGGAAAACCTGTTTTTTATTATATATCTAAAAAACGCTTTAATTCAGTGAGCATCTGTGCAACTTCTTTTTTCTTTATTCTATATAAAATATTGTTCTTTCTTCGTATGGAGTAGAGCATATTGGCCTCTTTTTAATATTTTCAAATGTTGTGAGATGGACGCAGGCGTAATATTCAGAAGAGAGGCTAACGCTTTGTTGGTCAACTCTCTGTCCAGAAGCAGTTTCACAATCGAGAGCCTGGTGGGATCGCTAAATACACGGATGGATTTTGCCATGTTGTCAAAAGTGGTAGACATGTCCGGCATCAGCATATTTCGATAAAGGCTGATGCGATTGCCATAGATATTGATCATCAAATGCGGATAAGTAAAGGCAGACAGAATAATCTTTATCTCTTTGATTTCTTCAGACTGCACTTTGAAGTCGATCTGCTTCCTCATGATGAGGGTGTCAGACTCGTAAATCAGGTCATCGTGGAGAGAAGCGATAAAATTGGCCGGGTCTGCGGCAGCAAACTGTGCCTTTTCTTTGATTGCAGCGCCGCGATAAAAGGCACAGGTTTTTTTCCAGTGTTCTTGAAAATAGACGTTGTAATAAAGGGTGATAATGTCAATCATCTCTTTTCGAACTTCATCTACATGCCGGATGAAGTATTCTGCGTTATCACGGCTGACATACTGATACAAGTCATATAAGTCGTACTGATCTAAGTGTTCGGGATGCAGCAGCAGGTCATAGATGTTATCATCATTGCCTAATAGGGTTTCTCCAAGAAAAAATATAGGCAAATTGTTCCCGCGGCAGATTATCCAGCCTTTCGATGACTGAGAAAAAAATCATCGAAATAACCTGATCGTTCCGCGCAGGGCTTTGTAAAGTTATCAATTAAGTCCATAACTAAGTCCCAGTTTGCATAGCGGCTGCCAAAATCGACAATCTGTCTGATTAATTTTTTCTCGACGTGGCTGATGACGTGATCATACCAGTCGATACAATTGACGTGATGGCTGGGGTCTGTAATCACGTGGAGGCTGCAGACCAGCTCCATGGCGCAGCCATACTGAAACGAAAAACTTTGACCTTTCCTGGCAGGCTCTTTTTTATCACTGGCATGTCAATTCCTCCTTTTCCTCTATTATCTTCTATTCTTGCACAAAAAAAACAATACAGATATAGCTAATTAAGTGATGAACTAATCCTTTCAATGGTATTGCAATAGACAGATAATTCTGATTTAATGAAGGCGAATTCATTAACCGGTTGATAGAAAATGGAGGATCAATGGAACATGTTAGTAAATAAACAAAAAATCGCAGGTGGTTGTTTTGAGTATCTGTCACAAGAACAGATTCACGTCATTCACATGGCGTCTTTAGAAATCTTAGAGCGTACCGGCGTTGTAGTCCTGGATGATGAGGCGCTCGCACTTCTTGCAGAAGCAGGCGCCCACGTAGAGGGAAACCGAGTGAGAATTCCCGCAAAGCTTGTTGAAGACGCCATCAAAAGCGCGCCGCCAAAGATCACCCTCTGCAATGTGGATGGGGAGAGAAAACTGCACCTTTACAGAAACAACGTCTATTATGGCCTGGGAACAGATCTGCCGAAGTTCATCGACCCCTATTCAGGTGAAATCAGAGACACGGTACTGAAAGATGTAGAGGATGTCGCCAAGATTGCCCAATACGCAGTCAACATCGACTTTGTTGCAAATTTAGGTTTGGCAAGTGATGTCAGCCAGGATGTTGTGGACCTATATCACTTCAAAGCGATGAGAAGTTATTGCGGTAAACCGAACTGGATTACGGCTACTGATTATGGGAACATGAAAGCCCTTATCGACATGGCGGCAGTCAATGCAGGCGGTTATGACCAACTGCGGCTCAACCCGACCATCGGCTTATATGGCGAGCCGATTTCACCACTGACCAACAGCAAAGAGGCGACACAGAAACTGCTGCTCTGTGCAGAATATGGCATTCCTGTAACTTGGGCCTCGGGCATTATCGCAGGTGGAACGGGACCAGCGACCTTAGCGGGAACCATTGCCTTAGGTAATGCAGAAGGGCTCAGCGGTCTTGTCATTCACCAGCTTAAGAATCCAGGCGCACCATTCATCTTTGGCCTTGTGGGGTCCACGATGGATATGAAGGCGTCCATCAGCTGCTACGGCGGAGCGGAACTGCCGATTATCCATGCCGTTGTGGGACAGCTGGCTAAGTTCTATAATCTGCCGTGTTATGGTACAGGCGGATGTTCAGATTCCAATGCCATTGACGTGCAGGCAGGGGTAGAGTCTACCTTCTCTAATATGTTGGCTGCTCTCAGCGGAACGAATCTAGTTCACGATAACGCCTATTTGGGCGCCGGTTTGATTGGCAGCTTGGAAATGATTTTGATGAACAGTGACATCGTCGGTTATATCAAACGGATGGAAAAAAAGGGATAGATGTCAACGAGGAAACCTTATGTCTGGATCTGATTGACCAAGTGGGGCCAGGCGGCCAGTATATGACGCAGACGCATACCTTCCAGCATTTCAGGGAGGAGACTTACTATCCGGAATTTATGAACCGAAAACAGTATCAGGCTTGGCAGATCGCTGGCAGTGAAGATATCCGCACTGTTTTAAACAAAAAGCACGGGAAATCATCGAATCTGATTCGGAACTTTTCGTTGATGAAGCAGTCATCAGAGAATACGATCAGATCATCAGACGCAGAGAGAGGGAAATTGCTGAAGGCAAGCATCACAGAGAAGATTTTTAAGGAGATGAAAACATGTTAAACAAAATTGCAGACGCAGTAAAAAATTATGAAATTGATGCCATAGAGACTTATGTCAGTGCGGCACTTACGTCTGGCGTCAGCGCCAAGGAGATCCTCGATGAGGGACTGGTGAAGGGCATGGACGACATTGGCAGAAGATTTTCTTCTGGGGAGGTCTTTGTGCCGGAGGTTTTGATGGCGGCAAATACTATGCAAGCTGGAATGGACCTCATAAGGGAGGAGTTGGTCTCCTCTGGCGATGACCAGTCGAAGGGCCGTGTGATAATCGGAACGGTAAAAGGCGATCTCCACGATATCGGCAAAAAAATTGGTTGGCATGATGTTCGAGGGAGGCTGGCTACGAGGTCATAGACTTGGGGGTGGATATTCCCGCAGAAACCTTTGTGGAAGAAGCAAAAAACTTGGACGTCGACTTTGTTGGCATGTCGGCCATGCTGACTACGACAATGACGGAGATGAAACAGGTGGTAGACCTGTTGAAAGCACAGAATATCAGGGCGGTTCCGCTGGTTGGCGGCGCTCCTCTGACTGCTGAATTTGCAGCATCCATCGGCGCTAACTATTCCCACGATGCCGCCAGTGCAGTGGATTTAATCAAGAGTTTATAGAAAATGGGGGCAGGTTTGCGATGGAAAGCAAACCTGTCTACGCAAAAAGAAAGGAGTGAGAAGAAATGCTTACATTGGTAGACAATATCATCGTCGTAGCGGCGGTAATCGGTATTTTGTTTGTAGCAGCATATTTTTCCAAGACTGTGCAGGACATGGAAAGCTATTTCGTCTGCAACAAGTCTCTGCCTTGGTCTCTGACAGTAGGGACTTTGGTATCTACCTGGTACGGGGGCGTAGGCACTTTGGGTTCGGTGGAATGGTTCGCAATTTATGGACTTTCCATGTTTCTCATGTGGTGTTTTACCGCCCATGCGGCCAGAATTCCTCTAGCCTTGTGGATAGGGCCGAAGATGCAGATCAGAACGGACATGACCGTGCCGGATGTATTGAAACGTTCCTACGGTAAATCGGTGGCTATCATCGGTGCAGTTCTGATGTTGATATATACTTGTCAATTCGGCAATGTAACCTCTAGCGGGTTTGTCGGCAAAGTGGCATGGGATGCTCCGTTTCTGGTAACAGGGGGTATCGTCATGATCCTGGTGGTTCTCATCGCGGTGGCAGCAGGATTGATGGGCGTGGCTGTTACGGATATGATCATGTTTTTCTTCCTGGGCGTGGCTGTAGCCATTACGGTTCCCATTCAATGGGGCGCGATGGGCGGCTGGGATGCGGTCACTGCAGCTATGGCGGACAAGCCCGGCATTCTCGATCCTGTGGGCGGATTGACAGTGACCAAAGCACTGTTCTTTATGATCATCGCCCTGACTGTTTATGCTGATCCGGCTTTTTATCAGAGATTCTCTGCTTCGGATTCACCAAAGGCGGGCAGACGCGCTATGCTGACCTGCCTTCTGATCTGGGTGGTCATGGACGCAGTGTTGTGCGCAACTGGCATGATGGTCAATGTGGTTCACCCGGAGATGGACCCAGGGCAGGGGTATGTGGCCCTGGTGCTGGAGACTCTTCCCGTAGGCCTGCGCGCTTTGTTCGTCGTCGCTTTGATCGGTTCGGCTATCTCTGCACTGGATAGCTACCTGCTATGTGGCGGTACACTTTTTTTGCTTATGATATCTACGGTAAGCTGAGAAAGAATCCGAGTCAGAAAGAATTGTTATTACTGACGAGGGCTTCCATCGTCGTTCTTGGCATCATCGGTCTGGTCGTCGCATCAAAGTTCACCGTGGCTATGGATTTGTTCGGTTATGTCTCGGCAATCTGGGCCGCCGGCGGCGTGATTCCTGTGGCAGGTGCGTTGATTTACAAGGGGCAGAAGACCCCGGCCGGCGGATTGCTGAGCATGCTTGGAGGCAGCCTGGCCTATATTTATACACTGATTTGGCCGCTGACCTTTGTAGACGACCCGCTGCCGCTCTGTTTCCTCGTGTCTCTGATTCTTTATATTGTCGGCAACCGCATTGGAAAGCCTGTTGAGGCGGCAGAAATCCAGGCGGCATGAAAGGAGCTTCATCATGGATAATAAGAAAAAAAGATAAGATAGAATGGCTGGGAATGGATGGTCTGTTAGTCTTCGGATACTTTCTGCTAGTCGTTATCATTTTCTGTTCCTTTAAGTTCAGAATCGATTTTCTGACTGCATGGGTTTTTCCCCTCTGGTGCTTCTCGCCATTGTTTTGACAGTTACCATCAATTACGCCAGGACCTTGGGCAGCTTCATCAAAATGCAGAATCAGAAGATAAGGGAAGGTAAGAGAAAATGAGCAGGGTTATTGCAGCACTGAAGCAGAAAAATGCAGAAAGAGGAAGCCATGAAAATCGCTGAAAAAAAAAGGGTGACTGGCTTTGGAACATCGTGTTCTGTAAAAGTCCTCTCAGCGAAGTTCGGCTCATTTATATCGAGTATGTGCTTTTTAGATATTGAAACGGTGTCTTCTCCTACTCTGATGAACAAGATACGTAAAAAAGCTTCGCAGCCTGTCAGGAAAAAAGCTGAAAGTATTGGTCAACGGCAGCACTGGCGGTGTATCCTTAGTAACAGATCAAAACTTACAGATTGAGGAGATAGAGCTGAATGATGAGGCAGAGATGCAGAACAAGGCTTTTGACGATGCAGAAGCCGACAAGAGGGCAAAAGTGCTAGCGCATAAGATCACCCATCGGGCTATGGGCGGCATGCATGAAGCCGAAATCGTTGGTCGTTTGTCGATCTACCGTCCCTTTTTGCCTTTAGGTTGCCTTTTACGGCGCGATATGAAACAAGGGAATCGAGTACGGTATATCACCATCGCTGCCGATGGAGGACAGCACCGGAGAGCGCGATGAAATAACTATTTAAAGATCAAGTGAACAATACTTCTTTTTCACGGCAAGCCCATGATAATATTTCGCCTTCATTTTCATTTTTTTTGCTTATTACTGGCACATTTTTTGATTATTGTAAACCAATCCGCCTTCATTTTTTGAATTTTGGTGTCATACTTGACTACTTAAAGAGTATTTTCGGTCCGCAATTCCTTCTTCCTAAAAAAATATACGGAACTTTTACTGCTATCTATGGAATTGCGGACTGAGAAGGCGGACTTCTTGGACATTATAGTCCGCAATCTTTTATTTCAGAAAAAAATATGGCGACCATTTTTAAATATAGGTTGGTTGCGGACGGTAAAAAACTGATAACTCGGTTTTTTACCGAAAGGCTGCAGCAACGCATCAGTTTCTTTTCATCTTACGAGAATTCAGAGATATTTTTATGGTATAATATTTTATATTAAGTTTGCTCTGTCATATGAAAAGGAGGAACATGTGGACAAAGGAATTAAAAAACTCAGTATTGTGTTATGTGCCCTATTAGTTTTACTGGCATTCCTTGTTGTAATCAGATATTTTGTCAATCACCCTAGGTCCATCAAAGAAGGTGACAATAAGTTTGACCTGGAAGTATACGATTTGGAAAAGGAAGGTCTGATAGGTTTAAAGAGCATTATTGAGAAGTCACAGGATCAAGATATGTCAATGGTTTATAATGTGGCTTACTTTCAAATAGAAGTCGACAAAGAAGCAATCGTGCAGTCCTTTACGCTTTCACTAGATACATATAATGATAATGGAGAATATATGGGACTTGTGGGATACGAGTATTCAGCCGATAAAAAAGAACTATCTTATTCCAAACCAGGGGAGAGCGATGATAAAAAAATAATTCATGAAGAAAATAAAAACAGCACTCTTGAATATCTCGATGAGCAGATTCGTAAGATTCCGTTAAAAGAGCAGTTGAAAGTCTGCAAATTGGAGAGATATGTAATTCAGTATAAACCTTATACTATGATAGAGTCAGGGATGCCGATTTTTGATGGACGAGAAAGCAAGGTGTTTCCTGTTTTAGACAGAGCCTCCTATTGTCGGGGGAGAAGGCGGAATCAGTGATGGAAAAACGAATGTGGTATTTTGGCTTTATGATGGGTCGAGCCAGAAGAAAGACGCCTATCTCTACGTATTCCCTCCGTTAGAAGAAAAAAACGGCTGTTGGTAACCGAGAAACAAATATGAAATGTGATTATTACATGATTGACGGCAAGATGAAGTTTACCAGAAATTATGGGCAGAGTTGGTTTGATGGAGATATTACAAAAGAGAATTAGATGAAACACTGACCTTTTTACCATTTTCCTGTCGCACTGCCGATAGAGTCCATTTTTCTGCCGACGAACAAACGATTGCCAATTGCCCTTTTTACGGTGAAGAGCCGAAGCTGAAGATTTTGCCGGCAAATTCTAATGAATGGAAGACGGTAATCATTCCACATACGACGACACACGATTTTGGGCGAGGAATCACAAAGAGAGCGATTGGTTTTGTATCAGAATCTTTCGGTTATGCGGCTCTTGGAACAGATTGACGATGAGTACAGGTGAAAGCAAACGGTGTTATCTGACTTTTTTGATGGCGGCGATACCTGGACTCAGAAGCCTTTGCCCCTGGATTGCAGTACAAAGACACTGATTGATCTATGTATGCTCAATGAAGAGGTAGGCGTGGTTTCTCTAAATGACGGACAGTGGGAAAATTTTCCTCTGATTTATGTGACTAGAGACGGTGCAGAGAATTGGAAACAAATAAAGCTGCCTTATGATGATTTGGGTGAGGGCTTCTACTTGATTGACATCGTTTCTTTTAAGAAAGTAAATGGAAAATACACCTTAATCTTGGGGCAGGAAAATGAGAGTGTAAAGCAGGCCGTCTTTACTTCAGAAAATTTAACGAAAGGTTGGAAGTTTTTAGAGATTCGTGAAGAAAAGATTCACACAGTAGGTTGAGAACCAAGAACTTCCATGCACAAAGACTAAACCAGTCCGACTAAGAATCAGTTACGGACAAAAAAGAGGATTTTGCAGACAGGGCATCTGTCGGCGAAATCCTCTTTGTCTTTTAATGATTGTGCGGTTACCTTTTCTTTGTCGCTCCTAAGTTTTCTTTGATGGTACATAACGTCCCGTACCGTTTTGAAAAGTCTACACCCAGGCTGTTGCCGACAAATTCCAGAACGTCATCATAATACGTAGTGACGTAGTAATTATCCTCGATATGTACGCATGCATTTTTTCAGACTTCGAATGACCTGCTGCAGAGGATATTTCCGCTGGGTCTTTAGCTCCAGAAGGCGAGTCAGAGTGAGCGCCACGAAACAAGTGGAAAAGTGGGTGTACATATGGTCTGCTCTCGACACGTAATCAGGTCTGGCATGGAAGGTGCTGTTGATCAATCTGAAAGAGTTTTCTATCTCCCACAGGCCTGTATAAACATCGACGATTTCTTCCTCGCTCATATCCAGTTCACTGGTTAACAGCATATAGTAGCCGTCGTACTTTTTCCTCTTCCCGCAGGCTCTTTTCGTCCAGATACAGTCCCTGCCTGTCCTGGATGACTGCCCCTGTTTTTTTATCGTATTCAAGATTCTTTACGTACGTCGCCGCGCCATAAGTGGTGGCTTTGTTGTATTTTTTCGGGAGAGGCGATGATATCCTTTGATTTCAGAATGACGTCTTCTCTTTCGGCAATCGCCCATCTTGCATGGATGTCATTATAAAAGACGATTTGTTTTTCTTTGAGCAAAACAGTCTTTTTTTTTGCCGTCAGGCGTCGTAATGCGAACCTCTCGCTTGCAGACCCGCGATTTGATTTTGCAGTCTTTGCCCAAAGGTCTATAGCCGTCTTGGTTTAGGACATACTTTTTTGATTTCCGGTTTTGCGTTGCGAATGGTCTGGCTTATGATATAGCCGTTTCCGCCGGAAAGCACGCTGTTGTAGAGAACATCAGCGTTGTTGGATCTGTTGTCGTCTACAATGACGACCTTGTCTACGCCGAAGTTATAACGGGCCTTCTTCAGCGCTGGTTTTAACAGAGGCACGTCGTCTCTGACCCGCGGGAAAAGTTCATATGATACAGGAAGTCTGTTTGTGTGTACAAAAAGCCCCATCTGAATAATCGGGTCCTCTCTGTACTCTCTGGATACGCCTTTTTTGTAACAGATCTTGCTCGCTGACCTCGAAGTAATGGTTGGTCACATAGTAATACATCTGAGTTGTATCTTTGCCGTAATTTTCACAAATACGGTCGTGAATCCAAGATTGCAGTTGATTTTTTGTATTGATGAAAATAGGGGAAAAGAGTGATATAAGTCGTCCAAAGTAAAATCCGTCTTGTCAAATAGACGATCTTTTTTTTTCCATAAATCTGTTTTTCTGATCCTGGATAAAGTATACGCCCATATACGAGAAGTTTCATGATGCTGTTGAGGCTGTAATCGATGTCCACGGTTCTCTGGCGCCCTCTGAAGAACACGTCCAGCTTTAACTCGTGATAAAGGGGCAGAGAGAGCGGCATAACCATAGTTTTTAATTAGGTCGACACCTTGATCTAAGGATTTGGCTGGATTGATCGTCAGATAGGTCGGTTTCGTTTTTGTACTGTATTCTTCGGTCATCTGCTTTGCAACTTCTTGAAATGGGCGATGGGATCATCGTATTGCTTTTTGCAAATCCTCTAAATAACCCACATTCATAATGCGTTTTTTTGTCTTAGAAACCTTGGTTATTGGATCTCTATAGGACTGTACGATACAAAGATTGGTACCATTCTTTCTCTTTTCTTTTATTAAAAACACGAGCTCCTCCTTTCTTGGATAAATCTGTCACCCATATTATATTATAAACAACTGCAAAATGCCACAGAAATATTCATAAAAAAAAATAGAAATATTACTAAGAAATCCTTTTGAATTTCAACGGATTGAGGAAATGCAAGAAAAAAAGGATGACAGAAAAATCTGTGAAAAGAGTTTGTCTCGTCAAAAGAAAGATGCTATTATGTGAATTGTAAAGAGGAGCTACATAAGAGTATTGGAAGAAAAGGTAATCGACAGCCAATACATTGACCACTTGTAAATATAAAATAATAAAGGTTTATAGAAGTGGTTTGTAGTCATTATTCATTATTGTTTTATAATTGAAAGGAGCTATTATTATGGATTTTAAACTAAGCAAGGAGCATCGCGCATTACAGGTTAAGGCAAAGGAATTTACAGAGCAGGTACTTTTCCCCTTACGAAATGGAATGTGAAGAAAACAACGGTATCACTCCAGAGACTCATAAATACATAACACAGCAGGTTATGGACTGGGGCTTCAACGCTACTAACCACTCCAAAGAGCACGGCGGACAGGGAATGACTTTATTTGAGCAGGCACTGTGCAGCGAACAGTTCGGTATGTCAACAGGCGCTATCTGGGATGCTATTCCACAGCCATCATTCCCAATGAAATTCGGTACACAGGAACAGATCGAAGAATATCTGATTCCTTCTAACCAGTGCAAACGTAGAGACGCTTATGCAATCACAGAAGCTGACGCTGGTTCCGATCCAACTCAGTGCCAGACTACTGCTGTTAAATGCGACGGCGGATACAAGATCAACGGAGAAAAATGGTATGTAACTGTTGGTAACGTTGCTGACTTCCTTCTTGTTCATACACATATCGATGGAGATCCAGAAAAGGCTACAGTATTCTTCGTAGAAAAGGATGCTCCTGGCGTAAGCGTTAAGAGAACACCAGAGTTCACTCACCACTTCGCATTCAAACATCCAGAATTCACTTTCACAGATGTAATCGTTGACGAATCTAAGATTCTGAAGGGAATCGGAGAAGGCTTCAACATGACAAAGGACTGGTTCGTAGAAGCTAGACTTGGAATCGCAGCACGTTGCGTAGGCGGAGCTGAGAGAGTTCTCAACGTAGCAAACGACTGGGCTGCAGAACGTATTCAGGGCGGACGTCCAATCAGAGAATATCAGGTAATCGAGCACATGATCGCTGATATGACTATGGAAATCATGGCTGCTAAGAGCTTACTGTACAGAGTTTGCTGGGAAATCTCAGACCCTGATATGGATCGTAAGCTGAAGCATGCAAGAGCATCCGCTATCAAACTGTGGTGCTCAGAAATGGTTAACCACGTAACTGACAAGGGTGTTCAGATCCTGGGCGGACGTGGATACATGAGAGAAAACCCAGTTGAAAGACTGTGGAGAGACCAGAGAGTTGACAGAATTTGGGAAGGAACTTCCGAGATTCAGAGAAACGTCATCGGCGGACAGATCAAAAAACGTGGCGTAGAACTTTACACTGGATGGGATTACGAAAAATAAATAACGAATGTGCATGAGGTCGCTTCGCTCAGCCGTAAACGCCAACCAGCTAAAGCTGTGGCGTTCTGGCATGAGACCTGCATCAGCGCTGGTTTGACCAGTCGCTGTGCTGGGGGCTTCCTATACACTGATGTCGCCCATAAGGGGCGGCGCTTCGTAAGATACGTTTTTGAAACACACGGAAATACGTCTATAGACGATATTTCCGTGTGTTATAAATAACTGTATCACAATCGTGAGGCTCAAATTCTCACAGTAAAAGGAGGTTTACATGTTACCTTTAGAAGGAATAAGAATTCTTGATTTAACAACACTTTCCGGCTACTGCGGGATGGAATTGGCTGATTATGGAGCAGAGGTTATTAAAGTAGAAACACCAAGTGGAGGGGATACTCTTCGTGAGCTGGCACCGCTGAAAATGGCGCTAGTCCCCATCATGTTTTTTTCGCGATCGCGGCAAAAAAAAGTGTGACTCTCAATCTAATGCATCCGGAAGGAAAAAGAACTCTTTAAGAAATTAGTAGCGACAGCCGATGCTGTTCTGGAAAACTTTACCCCAGGCACCATGGAAAAACTTGGCTTGGGTTATGAGGACTTATCAGCAATCAAACCATCCCTCGTATACGGACGCGTTTCAGCATACGGTTCTACGGGACCTGAAACAGATATTCCGCAGTCTGACTTAATTGCGCAGGCAAAGAGTGGTGTTATGCATTTTACCGGGTTTCCGGAAAACCCGCCGACTAGAATCGGATTTTCAATCTCAGAACACTACGCTGCCAGCTTCCTTTGCGTCTGCTGTATGCGTAGCTATTTATTATGCAAGAAGTACAGGAGAAGGACAGATGGTGGAAACCTCTCTCTGCGGCTCCGCAATTGCTGTATCGGAAGATAAAGTCATTACTTGGGGCGCAGATGGTGAAGACCCTATGCGTACAGGAAATGCACACCCTCTGATCAATCCGTATGACATCTTAAAATGTAAGAACGGATATGTTGCAATGGGTATTTCGTCCGATGCACAGTGGACGAAATTCTGCAAAGCGTTCAATACTCCAGAGTGGGACGAAGATGAAAAAGTACTGCTCTAACTTAGTAAGAGGATACCATTATTTCGGAGATCTCAGAAACAAGATCGAAGATTTGTTTTCCAATTATACAATGCAGGAAATCGCAGCGATTTGCGATGAAAACCTGATTCCAGGCACGATGTGCAGTACGACAAGAGAAGCGTTAGAAGAACCGCAATTGCAGGTTAGAAATATGATCGTTTCACTGGAAGACGAGAAGATCGGCAAGCTGGAGATGCCTGGCAAACCGGTAAAGTTTGTCGGTGAAGAGGAAGAACCTCTGAAAGCAGCACCGAACCTTGGAGAACATAACGCTGAAGTTTATGGTGCCTTAGCAATTGATTCTGTAGAACTCGCGCACCTGCAACAACAAGGTGTCATCTAGGAAGGAGTATAAGGCATGAAAAAAGAGACCTCTCGAAGGAATTAAAATTCTTGATTTTTCTCAGGTTTTGTCTGCACCATTCTGTGGCATGTTGCTTGCGGATATGGGTGCAGAGATTATAAAAAAGTAGAACGGCCAGGTAATGGTGATATTTCCCGTGAATACGGACCATATAAAAACGACATCAGTCTGTACTTCTGCCAGTATAACAGAGGCAAAAAAAGGGTGTGGCTGTCGATATGCGTTCAGAAGAAGGCAAAAACGTGGTCATGGATTTGGTATCTAAGGTGGATATCGTCATTGAAAACTTCAAGTCCGGCACATTGGAAAAACTCGATAGGCTATGAGGAGATGCTCAAGGTTAATCCAGGATTGATATACGGATCCATTGCTGGCTTTGGTACCTACGGTCCTTTATCCCATCTGCCGTGTATGGACATTATTGCAGCTGCGAGAAGCGGTCTGGTGAGCACCACTGGACAGGGCGCAGATGCACCGATTAAGCCAGGCTTTTTCCTTATGCGACACATGGGCTGGATTGCAGCTGTTCCGTGGTCTTACCATGGCGCTGCTTCACAAGCAGAAGACCGGCAAAGGCCTTCGTGTAGACATTGCAATGTTAGACTGCGCATTCTATATGTGCGAAGCGCCTGTATTGGAACATTCTCTGACAGGAGAATTTACGCCGCGGACAGGCAATCATCATCCGTGGTATGCTCCATGTGGAGAGTTTGTTACAAATGATGGAAATGCAGTCATTGCCGTGACCCGCGAGGAAGAGTGGACGCAGCTTTGCGAAACGTTGGGCTTGTCCGCCTTAGAGCAGGATCCACGGTTTAACAATAATGAATCTCGTGTCCGCAACAGGGAGGCGCTGATAGCCGAATTGGAAAAGGTGACCTCTGCAATGGGAAGATACGAAATCGAAAAGAAATTATGCGAAGTTGGTGTTCCGGCATCAGCTGTTCAGACTTTAGCTGAGTTTGCAGGTAATCCGCAGACGAAGGAGTTAAAAGTTATCACCGAAATCAATCAGCCGGGAGTAGGCGATTATACCGTCGTCAATACACCGATTCGCTTCAGCAAAACACCGGTAGATCCAAATGGTGTAGCAGCAGGATTCCCTGGCGCAAACAGCAAAGATATTCTCAATGAATTGGGATACAGCCAGGAAAAAAATCGACGAGTTGATTGATAGCGGCGCAATTTATCAATCTGTTTAATGCTTAAAATAGTGGCGAAATATATATAAATCTGTCTGATGTTTGAATGTTTTGCTATAATAGTAAGAGTTCAAACATTAGACGGATTCATACAGAAGACCTAATCTTAGAAAGGACTTAACCCGTGAAACTAATTTCTCCAGATACAACGAAATGCGTGAAGTGTTATGCATGTACGGAGGTATGCCCCATGAAGGTCATCGGAATATCCGCCAGCGGATTCCCTGAGCCTAAAAGTTATGCATACCGTCTTTGTATCAATTGCGGCTATTGCGTGGATATCTGTGTTTTTGACGCTTTACATCACAAGGTCAGAAAACAGCGTTCTTCAGATCCTGGAGCAGCAATTAGAAGATATGAAGAAATGAAGAAAAAAAAGAAAGAGTGAGCAAGAGATAAAAGTAATTGTATATTCTTTTTGCCCTGTTCGAGTCAGATATAGAATGGAGAAACGGATCTGTGCAGCCGCAGCGCTGCTCACAGATCCCATCTATCTATACCTGCTGTAGCCCAGTTCTTTGTATCACTGGTAATTAGATTTCTCTACTCGCCCATCTTAGAAATGCGAAGTGTTAGGCCGACTGCACCAGGCAGTGGCTGACACGAATATTAGTTATGACTCTTTTTGTGAAACACAAGGAGGTAATATGGAAAATTTAAATAAAAAAAGACCGCGGAATATAGAGATCGGACTTATCATTGTCAGCGTGGCAGTACTCGCTGTATTTATCATTTTTATGGTCTTAAATCCAGAGACGACAATCCGTGGAATCGGCGGATTCTTCAACAAGATGATTTCAGGATTAGGACCTGTCTTTGAAGTCGTCGCCTTTGTAACATTTCTGATCGGCCTTTATCTTGGTCTCGGTAAGTACGGAAAAATCAGGCTGGGCGATTGCAAGCCGGAATATTCCACTTTCAGTTACTTGGCAATGATGCTGCTGGCATCCCTCGCTTCCGCAGCCCTTTATTGGTCCTTTACAGAATGGGCATTTTACTACGAAGCACCGGGACTCGGCATGGAGCCTCACAGCACTGAGGCGTTAGAATCATCCCTTGGTTATCAGTTCTTCCACTGGGGAATGGTAAACCAGGCGATGTACACCGTAATGGGCGTAGCCATCGCATACGGCGTATATGTCAGAAAGATCAAATCTTTCCAGACCAGCGCAATCTGCTGCTCTATGCTGGGAGAAAAGTCAAAGGAAAATCAGCAATCGGTAAAGTCATCGACTTCCTGGTCATCTTTGGCGTATTGGGCGCACTGAGTTCTTCTCTGGGCCTGGCAGTTCCTCTGGCAGCAGGCGGATTAAAAACGTTATTTGGAATCGAGGCGACTCCGGTTGTGCAGATTGGCATCATCGTTGTCATTGCCCTCGTATATACCTTCACATCCTATCTCGGAACAGAAAAAGGTATGAAGGTCATCAGTAATGCGGCCGCTGGTCTGTGTATCGTGTTCCTGCTTTATGTTCTGTGTGCAGGACCGACGACCTTCATTCTGAAAAAATATCGTAAACTCTTTAGGGACATATGATTTCCAAGCTGCCGAGAATGAGCTTGTTTACAGATCCTATTGAAAATACAGGTTTTGCTGAAAGCTGGACCATTTACTTCAACGCATTCTACCTGAACTATGTAGCGATGATGGGTATCTTTATCGCCAAGGTTTCCAAGGGGGCAGAACCATCAGAGAAGTTGCAGTTGCAACAATTTTCGGAATGACAGCCGGCGGCTGGTTCATCTTCGGAATTAACGGCAGCTTCTCCATCAAGACCTTCTTAGATGGAAGCGCTGATGTTGTAGGACTGGTTAACAGCGGCGTAGGCGATGCTGCTATCTACAGCATCTTGAAAGTCCTGCCAGGCGGAGCAACCTTTGCTGCCATTCCTGATTCTGCTTTTGATCGTGGGATTCGTAGCACCGTCCATGGACTCCGCATCTCTGGCTTTGGCAGAAACCGTTACAAAGCGTGGAACACCGAAGATGGCTCTGAGAATCTTCTTCTGCGTACTGCTTTGCGATCATTCCGATGGCAATCATCTTGTCAGGCGCTGGATTCGACCCGATCAAGCAGGTGGCAATCATCATATCAGCACCGTTCATGGTCATTCTGGTCGGTGTAGAGATAGGGCTGTTCAAATGGCTCAAACATGACAGCCGTTCAGGGATTGCATGCGAAGAATATCGCACTGCAGGAAAAAAAAGATCATGAGGCTTTCTTGAAAGAAGAGGCTGAATTACAAGGTGAAGAGGAAGAAACTTCCGAAACCGCTTAATTGATTTAACATATGACACTCCATAGTGCCGGAAAGGGGATCGAAAGCAAGTGGTTTCTCTGTCCGGCACTTTGTGACGCATCGGGGCAGCCTTCTCGATGTTATATATATAAAAAAGGAAGGTAAGTGAAATGAGAAGTGATTGCATTTTCTTTTGCCCTATCCGCGTTCGCTATAATGAAGTGGATCAGCAGGGCATCGTGTACAATGGACATTATGTGATTTATACCGATATTGCATTTGAGGAGTTTTTCCGTTCGAAGGGGGTATCCGTATAAAACCCTCGTCGAGGAGCATGATTCTGAGGTCTGCCACAAAAAGTCCACCTACGAGTTTTTTTGCAAGTGCCTATGAAGGCGATTTGATAGAGGTCGGCATGCGTGTGCTGAAGATTGGAAACAGGAGTATGACCATCGGTTTTGAAATTTATCGCGAAGGCGAAGACGACGTCATCGTTACCTGCTAAACCGTCTATGGGGATACGACACGAAAAACAGAGCCAGCAAGCCGATATCTGACTTAATGCGTCAGCTCTTAGGCGCATAAAAAAAAAAATTACATAAGCATTACCCATAAAATAGACCGTGCACTGACGATCGTTAACGACGTTGGTGTACGGTCCTTCCTTACTATCTTATTTAGAAGTCCGGAACAGCAGCTTTTCAGTGATGCCCAGTGGAATGGGATCAGCGGGTACAAGTAAGAATGTCCGCTTACCGTCTTCGTAGCGGCAACGATGATAAAGCCGATAACCAGGCCGCCGCCAAGTCCCCAGAAACCGAACAGCATACTTCCTACCAGCATAATCACTCTGATGAATTTGATGCCGTAGGACAATTCGATGCTGGGCTGCGTAAAGGATGCCAATGCGACCACCGCCATGACTAATATGGTCTGGGGAATGAACCAGCCTGAGTCGATGGAGAATTGGCCTAAAATCAAAGCGCCGATGACGGACAAAGAGGTCCCCAAAGACTCCGGTGTATTGAGAGAGGCCAGTTTTAGCCGTCAATGGCAAATTCCAGCAGAATGAACTGCCAGAAGATAGGAAGCGCGTAAGGGTCCTCAGGAATGATAAAATCCATATCCAACGGAGCGCCTATGTGGCCTTCCACTATCAAAAGATAAACTGGTGAAATGAAGAGAATGACCAGCATGTTGATAATGCGGATTAATCGCAGGTAGTTTCCTGTAATAAGAGGGAAGTAATAATCGTCAACGTCTTGGGTGAAGTCAAAGATTCCCACTGGCAGCAATACCACAGTTGGGGGAATTGTCGATGACGATAGCGATTTTTTTCCCTCTGTCAGATGGGCGCCGATAATATCGGGTCTCTGGGTGTATCGAACCT